>Ga0102593_1000413_pt1 | contig 81277 bp, 68 predicted proteins | sample AraplaCol_mMS_r2_2_FD_76862 | JGI IMG/M metagenome (GOLD analysis project Ga0102593, IMG submission 76862) | Arabidopsis root microbial communities from North Carolina, USA - plate scrape MF_Col_mMS_r2 (SPADES assembly) (version 2) | ecosystem: Host-associated > Plants > Roots > Endosphere... | reverse complement strand
AGGACCGTGAAACGACTCTGCGCCGATGATAGTGCTGCAACCAGTGTGAAAGTAGGTTATCGTCAGGCTCTTATTAGAAAAGGCCCGCTAAGCATAAGCTAGCGGGCCTTTTTGCTTTGTCAGCCGACGAGTGCTGTTGCAGAAAAGCATCAAAGTTTTCATTTATATTATGTTGCTTAATGGAAAATTCATATAATTTTTATTTTCCCACCTAGCAAAAACATAATATGGCGTTGAAGTTCCGGTACGTAGCACTCCTGGCTTGTCTGCACTTCCCTGTGCAATTTGCACATGCTCAAGCTTTTTCCCGCACCCCAAACGAAGAGTACGCAAAAGGTAATTACGCGCGTGCTTTCCGCGGCTTCTTCGAGCAGGCCGCTCGCAGCAATGACCCCAATGTGCAGTTCAACCTTGGCATGATGTATGAGCGCGGCCAGGGCACTGACCAGAGTGATGTGGAGGCCGCGAAGTGGTATTCGCGTGCCGTCGACCAGGGCCATGTCCCTTCAATGCGCCAACTTGCCGGCCTGATGGCCGCGGGTCGCGGCGTCAAGCAAGATGGCGCCGGAGCCCTGGCCCTGCTGCGCAAAGCAATCGAGCAGAACGACGTCGGGGCGATTGAGCAAGTCGCAGGCATGTATCTCGAAGGCCGGGGCGTTCCGGCCGACCAGGCGCAGGCAAAGCAGTGGTACCAGAAGGCAGCTGCGGCGGGCAGCAAGAATGCGCAAGAAGCGCTGAACCTGATCGCAGCAATGGAGCGCCAGGCCGCCGGCCCGCTCGCGCCGATTCGCAAGCGTGCTGTTGCCGGCGACGCTAACGCCCAATATGACCTGGCCGTCGCTTACCACACCGGTAATACTGTGCCAAAGGATGCTGCGCAGGCACTTGAGTGGTATCTGAAGGCAGCCGAGCAGGGGCATGCAATGGCGCAGTTCTACGCTGGCCTGCTGTATTCGAGCGGCGATGGCGTGGCACAGGACCTGGTCCAGGCTCGCGCATGGTTCACTAAGGCTGCGGCGCAGGACAACAAGGATGCCGCCACCAACCTCGCAGTGATGCTCGACCTGGGCAAGGGAGGTCCGGTCGACCTTCCTCAGGCCGCGGTCGTGTACCAACAGGCTGCAAAGCTGGGCAGCGCCCAGGCACAGGTAAGGCTGGCCGGCATGTACTGGATGGGCCAGGGCGTCAAGAAGGACTACAGCCAGGCTGCAGTCTATTATCGCCAGGCGGCAGAGCAGGGCGAGGTGACTGCGATCCGCAAGCTGGTCTACCTGCTCGAGAATGGCGTGGGGACTGCCCGCAACGTCGACGAATCGAAGAAGTGGGCCGCCAAACTGGAGCAACTGGGCGGCAGCAACTGACTCGAAAGCGCCCGCCAGCCATTCGCCGGCGGGCCTTCTTGCTTAAGGGCTGACGTTCATGCGCTGCGTATGCGTCCAATTATGGTCATATGCGCTGACCGCGGAAGCGAAGGTGCGGTAAGTCTGTCCTTCGCCCGGCCACGGGTTCATGATGTAGATGTAGTTGGTCCCGTTATAGGTCTCGTAGCCGCGTCCCACCATGATATGGCCGCCGCCATTTGTCCAGCCGTAGCGGATTACAAACGGGCGGTTGCCATTGATCTCATTCACTACCGAATTCCACGACAAGTAATTGTTGATCGCGGTATTCGGCACGCCCCAAGCCGCCAGGATGTTTTGCACGCTGCCCGACGTGCCGTACATATTGTTCGGCCGGTTGGCATAGCTGTTCCAGTTGAAGGTGCTGTTGCCGCAGGCGTAGTTGATGCCGTAGGCCCAGTTCACGATCTGGCACTGGCTTGGCGTGCGGTTGTAGTAGTTCAGGACAGCTTTGCTCGAGCCGGCCCAGCACCATTGGCTATGTTCCTGCGTCACCAGCGGGACGTTCAGGGTGCGCCATTGCGCAAAGGCGGAGGGCAGGGCAAGCACCAGCGCAGCACCGGCCGCGATTTTTGCGAGTTTCATGTTCGGCTCCTCCTTAGCGGAATGCTTCGATATTGGCTTTGACAGCGGCGCGCAATGGCTCCAGCAAATCGGAACCGTCGACCAACTGGTTGCCGTTCTTCTGAAGCAGCAGCGATTCGCGCGCCGAATGCAACGGGGCGAATTTGGCGTGGTCTACTTCCAGCAGGTCCGCGCGGGCCTGGTAGATGCGGATGAAGCGCAGGTTGGAGCGCGCGCTGTTGCCGTGGACGGCCATGGCCGCGTCAACGTCTTTCGCCAGCACGGAGGCGCCATAGGCGACGGTTTCATAACGGCCGTTCACCTGCTGCACAGTCGCAAGGCCGATAGGTTTTCCGTGCAGGGAAATGACGAAACGCCATTCGCCCGTTGGCTTGGCCAGCGATGCCAGGTCGCCGCGCGCCAGCAGTTCTTTCGGATCGACGGTATAGACTTCAAAGCCATGGCTTACCTTGGCTTGTTTCAAGTCGCCGACGTCGGTGATATCGAGCGGGAAATCCACCGGTGCGCTACCGGGGCGGATCGCCTGCTGGTGTTCGGCGAATTGTGCGAGTCCGCGTTTGGCGGCCTGCAATGCCGCGCCGTTGTCTGCTTTTGCCAGGAACGGGGCGGCCATCATCGTTGCGCAGGCAATGCGCAGCCAGAGTCGATGCGTATGCATGTGACTACTCCTCTGAAGGTTGATCAGATGTTTTTTGAGGTGCGAGGTGACTGCCCCCTCTGTGCTGGACCTGAGAGTTTCACAGGCGTTGGCGGCCTGCTTGCTCCTTCGGTGCGACGGCGTTGCTTTGCCGGCGGCTCTTCAGAGTTGTGAAAACACGCGACCGGTCCTTTGGCCTGAGAGATTCCGGGGGCGGCTTGCTCCTTCGGCGTTGTCCATGGGTGGGACAAACTCTCCCGATCACGCGACCGGTGTGCACCGGCAGCGAAAACAGGATAGCCCAGGGATTTATACGATTTCAATCGTTTTCCGATACACGTTGCGTTTTCGCCAAGAGGGTCTTTCCTGTTATTCTATTGACACTCGCCCGGGAAATTGGTAACGTTTCCAAAAATAAGCAGCACACTACAGGAGACGGGATGTTTAAGCAGTTAATTGCTGGTGCAATGGCCTTGGGCGCCGCATCCGCGCAGGCTGCCGGGCCGAGCGCAGAAGTGATCCACTGGTGGACTTCGGGCGGCGAATCCGCTGCCGTCAAACAGCTGGCGAATGCTTATCGCGCAGCCGGCGGCACATGGATCGATACAGCGATTGCCGGTGGCGAGCAGGCCCGCGCAGTCACCCTCAATCGCATGGTTGGCGGCAAGGCTCCCGCTGCAGCGCAGTTCAATATCTCCAAGCAGTTCCTCGATATCGTGGACCAGGAAATGCTGGTGCAACTGGACGACGTTGCGCGCCAGGAGCACTGGGAATCCACCCTGCCGGAACCGATCGTGAACACCATCCGCATCGATGGCCATTACTATGCGATGCCGATGAACATCCACATGCAGACGTGGATCTGGTACTCCAAGGCCGCCTTCAAGAAGGCCGGCATTGCAAAAGAACCTGCAACAGTTGACGAATTGTTTGCCGCGCTGGACAAGCTGAAGGCCGCCGGCCTGGTGCCGTTGGCGCACGGCGGGCAAGCCTGGCAGGAGCACATCCTGTTTGCGTCGCTCCTGGCAAACATGGGCGGGCGCCAGCTCTACCTGCAAGTGATGCGCGACCGCGACCAGCGCGCAATCAATTCCGAACCGGTGCGCAAAGTGCTCCTGGCATACAAGCGCCTGCAAACCTACGTCGATCCCGCATCACCGGGCCGCAACTGGAACGATGCGACGGCGATGCTGGTCAGCGGCAAGGCCGGCGTGCAAATCATGGGCGACTGGGCCAAGGGCGAATTCAGCAACGCGAAGATGGCGCCAGGCGTTGATTACGGTTGCATCCCGGGCCTTGGCGCGAATTCGCCGTACCTGATCCAGGGCGATGCTTTCGTCTTTCCGCGTTCGGACCGCGCCGAGGTACAACAGGCACAGAAGCTGATGACGAAAGTGCTGCTCGCGCCCGCGACGCAGGTCAGCTTCAATAAACTGAAAGGCTCGGTGCCGCCGCGCGCCGACGCGGATACCAGCCAGCTCGATGCCTGCGCGCGCGCTGGCGCAGCAATCATGCGCGACCGTAATCGCCAGGTCGGAGCGCCGGAGATTTACCTGACGCCGGACCAGAACGGCGCCGTGCAGGATACGTTGACCGCATACTGGAATACGGCGATGCCGGTTGAGAAAGCGCAGAAGGCGCTTGCTGCGGCCCTGAGGAACTAAGCTGTGCGACGAGCCATGTCTTATGCGGCACTGCTGCCGATGCTGCTGACAGTATGCGTGGGCTATCTCGGCTCGTTCGCCTGGACGTTCTATGTATCGCTCACCAGTTCGCGCAGCATTGCAACCAATAAGCTGGTCGGCATAGCACAGTACGAGCGCCTGTTCGACAATGAGCGCTGGCTGTTGTCCTTGCATAACCTGGCCCTGTTCGGGGTGCTGTTCGTGCTGGCCTGCATGGTGATCGGTTTCCTGCTGGCCGCGGCGATCGATCGCCAGGTGGCGGGCGAGGGGGCGCTTCGGACTGTGTTTCTTTACCCGTATGCGATGTCGTTTGTCGCGACAGGATTGGTGTGGCAGTGGATTTTGACGCCCGGCGGGATACCATGCGTGGAAATCGACTGGCTCGTGGACCAGGATTTGGTGCTGTACACCGTAGTTCTGGCATCGGTCTGGCAGGCCTCGGGGTTTGTAATGGCCCTGATGCTGGCTGGCCTGCGCGGCGTCGACCCGGAAATCTGGAAGGCGGCGCGGCTGGACGGCATCCCTGTCTGGCGCGTCTATGTCTCCATCGTGCTGCCGATGCTGGCGCCGACGCTGGCGACAGTTTTCATCCTGCTGGCAACCATGGTGGTGAAGCTGTATGACGCTGTGGTGTCGATGACCCAGGGCGGCCCTGGCACGGCCAGCGAAGTACCTGCGAAGTTCATCATGGACCACTTGTTCCTGCGGGCGAATATCGGCCTTGCTTCGGCTGGTGCTGTCGTGTTGCTGCTGACAGTGCTGGCCTTGCTCGCGCCATGGGCCTACGCCCGTACCCGGAAAGGGGCAATATGAAGGCGGCGCGTATCGGGCTGTACGCCTTCCTGGCCAGCGCAGCGCTGTTCTTCCTGCTGCCGCTGTACGTGATGGTGGTAACCTCGCTGAAATCGATGGATGAAATCCGGCTGGGGAACATTTTGTCCCTGCCGCTGGCGCCGACGCTCGACGCGTGGCGTGCTGCGTGGAGCGAGGCTTGCACAGGTGCCGCTTGCGACGGCGTGCAGGGCGGCTTCTGGAATTCGGTCCGGATCGCTGTGCCAAGCACGGTACTGCCGATTGCGCTGGGCGCGCTGAACGGCTACGCCTTGTCGTTCTGGCGGCCGCGCGGGGCCAACCTGTTGTTCGGCGTCCTGTTGCTGGGCGCTTTTGTGCCGGTGCAGGTGATGATTTATCCCCTGGTGCGCATGATGGCCGGCCTCGGAGTGTTTGGCTCACTGCCTGCAATCGTGATCGTGCACCTGGTGTTCGGCATGCCGGTGTTGACCCTGCTGTTCCGCAATTACTACGCGGCGTTGCCGCGGGAGTTGTTCCATGCGGCGCGTGTCGACGGCGGCGGCTTCTGGCGCATCTTCTGGCATGTGATGCTGCCACTGTCGGTGCCGATGCTGGTGGTGGCGGCGATCATGCAGCTCACCGGCGTGTGGAACGACTATATTCTCGGCCTGGTGTTCGCAGGGCGCGATAACCTGCCGATGACTGTGCAGTTGAATAATGTGATCAACACGACGACGGGCACCCGTCTTTACAACGTCAATATGGCCGCCACGATCCTGACGGCGCTGGTGCCGCTGGCGATTTATTTCCTCTCGGGCCGCTGGTTCGTGCGCGGCATTGCCGCCGGTGCTGTGAAAGGTTGAACGGATGTCGAACGTAAGTTTGAAAAAGCTGGACATTACCTTGGGAGGCAACGCGATTATCCGCGGCCTGGACCTGGAGGTGGAGGAGGGGGAGTTCCTGGTCCTGCTGGGGCCTTCCGGTTGCGGCAAGTCGACGCTGCTGCATAGCATTGCAGGGCTGACGGAAACCAGCGGCGGCACCATCGAGATCGGAGGCAAGGACATGTCGCGCGTCGATCCGAGCGAGCGCGGCATCGGCATGGTGTTCCAGTCCTATGCCCTGTACCCGACCATGACGGTCGAGAAGAATATGTCGTTCGGCTTGCGCATTGCGGGCGTGGCGAAGGCAGAGATCAAGCGACGCGTGGATCGCGTAGCGGCGATGCTGCACCTGGGCGACCTGTTGGGCCGCAAACCAGCGGCCCTTTCCGGTGGGCAGCGGCAGCGGGTGGCGATTGGCCGCGCCCTGGTGCGCGAAGCCGGCGTCTACCTGTTCGATGAGCCGTTGTCGAACCTTGATGCCAAGCTGCGCACAGACTTGCGGCGCGAGCTCAAACTGCTGCACCAGCAACTGGGCGCCACCATGATTTACGTGACGCACGACCAGGTCGAAGCAATGACGCTGGCCAGCCGCATCGTCGTGATGCGTGCAGGGCAGGTCCAGCAGATTGGAACGCCGGGGGAGGTATATGAGCGGCCGGCGAACCTGTTCGTCGCCGGCTTCCTCGGCTCGCCGGCCATGAATTTCGTTGAGGGCGAAGTCGATGCGGCGGGCATGTTTACGGGCGACCGCCTGCGTGTGGCGATGGGCGAAGGCGCTGGTGCCGCCGCCGGGCGCAAAGCGGTACTGGGTGTACGGCCGGAGCATATAACGTTGGCGCCGGGTGGTTCGCTGCAGGGAAGGGTAACGCTGGTGGAGCCTATGGGCGCCCACCGCGTAGTATGGCTCGAATGTGGCGGCAAACAGCTCTCCTGCATTTTGCAGGGTAGCCGCGCGGTTGCGCCGGATGATACGGTCACGTTCGAGATTGACGCACAACGCGCCTCGCTGTTCGATCCGGACAGCGGCAGGCGCTTTGAATTGGCGGGCGCTTCAAGTATGCTCGCGATGACGTTATAAGAAGAAAAGGATTCCAGTGGCCACTATTAAAGACGTAGCCCGCCTGGCGGGTGTTGGTTTGGGCACCGCCTCCCGCGTAGTCAGCGGCAAAGGTTCGGTGTCGCCAGCCACGCTTGAAAAGGTAAAGAAGGCGATCGACGAACTGGGATTCAGGCCCTCGCATGCGGCGCGCACGCTGCTGACAGGCACCAGCCAGATGATCGGCGTCTATATTCCTGTGCTGAGCGGTACTTTCTACACGCCGATCCTGCAGATCATCGACACCGAGCTGCGCGCAGCCGGCCTGCACATGGTGGTGGCCTTCGGCGTTGGCCTGGGCGATGAACGCAAGCAGGCCAAGGATGGCATCCAGTTCCTGATGGAGCGCGGCTGCGACGGCCTGATTGTGATGACCAGCGAGTTGCTGGATGAGGACATCGAAGCGCTGGGCGCACAGCAGGGCAGGATCGTCGTGCTGAACCACAGCCTGGCCAGCATTCCGGAACAGTGCTTCGCCCTGGACCATAAGCTGGGCGGCCGCCTGGCGGCGCGCGCACTGCTCGACCACAAGCATCGGGATATCGCCGTGGTGGCCGGCCCATCGCGCCTGGCCGACAACGTGGCGCGCATCGAGGGCTTCATGGAGGAACTGCAGGAGGGCGGCATCGACACCAGCCGCATGTGGGTTGCCGAAAGCGACTTCTCGCCGGCAGGGGGCTGGGCTGCGGCCAAGGAGCTGGTCGAATCGGGCCACCGCTGCACAGCGCTGTTCTGCGCCAACGATGAAATGGCGGTGGGGGCGTTGTCTTACTTCCAGGAGGCGGGCATCCGCGTGCCGAACGACTTGTCCGTCATTGCTTATGACGATACGCCGAGTGCGGAGTTTTCCGCCCCCCGCCTGACGACCGTCCATATGCCGTGGCGTGAAATGACGATGAACGGCCTGAGCGCCTTGCTGAACCGTTGCTACGACTTGCGGCGCACGGTGACGCGCAGCTTCCCGGTGACGGTAACGCTGCGAGCCTCCCTGGCCAAAGCGGCCAGTGCCAGGCGCAAGGCCGCTGCATGAGCTGATCCTGCACAAGGGGCGCTTGCGCCCTTTTTTTCGACTAAATATGGAAACCTTTCCAACTCCTGTACACTACTGAACATGACTACTCCAGACCAGATTGAACCCGCCGCCCCGGCACGCAGCGACTTCGCGCATGACTTCCTGTGGGGCTGCGCCACTTCGTCCTACCAGATTGAAGGGGCCGGCAGGGAAGACGGGCGGGCAGAATCGATCTGGGACCGCTTTGCCGCCACACCAGGCAAGGTACGCGACGGTTCAAGCGGCCTGGTAGCCTGCGACCATTACCACCGCTGGCCGGAGGATATGGATATCGCCAGCGACATGGGGCTGAACGCCTACCGCTTTTCGATTGCGTGGCCGCGCATCGTCTCCGAATTCGGCGCAACGCCCAACCAGAAGGGGCTGGATTTCTATTCGCGCCTGGTGGACGGCATGCTTGAACGCGGCATCCAGCCCTGGGCCACCCTGTACCACTGGGATTTGCCGCAATACCTGCAAGACCGCGGCGGCTGGGCCGAACGAGACACGGTACAGCGCTATCTCGAGTTCGTGGACGCAGTAACGCGGCGCTTGGGCGACCGGGTACAGAACTGGATTACGCACAATGAGCCATGGTGCACCGCCATCCTCGGTAATTTCGAAGGCGTGCATGCGCCCGGGCTGACCGACTTCGGCACTGCGCTGCAGGTCTGCCACCATGTGCTGCTCTCGCACGGCAAAGCAGTGCCCTTGATCCGCGAGAACGTGGCCAACGCGCGCGTCGGCATATCCCTCAGCCTGCACCCACTGCGCGCAGCCAGCGGCAGCGAGGCCGATCGCGCGGCGTGCGGGCGTCACGATGGCTTGCGCTACCGCTGGTTCCTGGACCCGCTGCACGGGCGCGGCTATCCGGCGGCAACGCTGGAGCAGGTGGGCGCAGCGGCGCCAGTGGTACACGAGGGCGACATGGAGGCGATTGCGGTGGCAACCGATTTCATGGGCGTGAACTATTACTTTCCCGAGACGGTTGCGGACGCGCCCGGCCACGAGCCGCTGGATGCACGCGTGCTGCCGCCGCCAGCCGGTGCGGAAACCACCGCCATGGGCTGGGAAGTGGCGCCGGAAGGCATGAGCGAGCTCCTTGGCCGCATCCATGCCGATTATGCGCCGAAGGAGCTGTACATCACCGAGAACGGCTCCTGCTTTGACGATGAAGTGCTGGGCGATGGCAGCGTGGCCGATGTCGCCCGCCGCCGCTACCTGGCGCGCCACCTGGGCGCCATGAAGGACGCTATTGCCGCTGGCGTGCCGGTAAAGGGCTATTTTGCCTGGAGCCTGGTTGACAACTTTGAGTGGGCGGAAGGCTACCTGCGCCGTTTCGGCCTGGTCCACATCGATTACACAACACAAGAACGAAGGCTGAAGGATAGCGGCAAGTGGTATCGCGCTTTCCTGCAACAGCCATAAAGGAGACAGGATGAAACAGGTTTTACTGCTGGCCGCGGCGATTGCCCTGGCGCTTCCCGCAGCGGCTGCGCCGCTGGCCGACTGGCCACGCGTAAGCAGCGCGATTAGCCCCGATCCGGCGCTTGAGAAACGGGTTGCCGTTATCGTCGGCAAGATGACGCTGGAACAGAAGATCGGGCAAATGACCCAGTCCGAGATCAAGACCACTACGCCGGACGACGTGCGTCGCTACTATCTTGGCTCAGTGCTGAATGGCGGAGGGAGCTGGCCAAACGGGAACAAGCGCGCGAATACCGCGGAATGGCTGGCACTGGCGCAGAAGTACCACGACGCTTCGATGGCGACGGACATGGCGGTCAAAGTGCCCGTGGTGTGGGGTATAGACGCCATTCACGGCAACAGCAATGTATTCGGCGCCACCCTGTACCCGCACAATATCGGCCTTGGCGCGGCACATAATCCCAAACTGGCCTACGAGATCGGCGCTGCGACCGGCAAGGCCGTGCGCGCGACCGGTATCGCCTGGGTCTTCGGCCCGACTATCGCGGTGGTACGCGACGACCGCTGGGGACGTACCTATGAGAGCTTCTCGGAAGACGGCAAGCTGGTGGCGCAATATGCCGGCGAGTACGTCAAGGGCCTGCAGGGCAGCTTCAAGGCTGACGCCAATGTACTGGCCAGCGCCAAGCACTTTGTCGGCGATGGCGGTACCGACCAGGGCAAGGACCGCGGCAACAACAAGTCCTCGCTGGCCGACATGATCAATATTCATGGCGCAGGATATGCGCCGGCACTGGCGCAAGGTGCCCAGACCGTGATGGCTTCGTTCAATAGCTGGAACGGCGTGAAGATGCATGGCAGCCGCGAGATGCTGACCGATGTGCTGAAGACGAAAATGGGATTCGACGGATTTGTCGTCAGCGACTGGAACGGCATTGCTGAAGTGCCGGGGTGCCGGAACGATAGCTGCCCGCAGGCGATCAATGCCGGTATCGACATGATCATGGTGCCGGATGACTGGAAAGCCTTCATTGCAAATACCATTGCACAGGTTAAGGCCGGAGAAATCCCGATGTCACGTATCGACGATGCCGTGACACGCATCCTGCGCGTCAAGCTGCGCGCGGGCCTGTTCGACAAGAGTCCCTCGCAGAATATTTATGCCGGCAAGGATCAGGCGCTGCAGGACCGGGAACTGGCACGCCGTGCGGTGCGCGAGTCGCTCGTGCTGCTGAAGAACGAAGGGCCGGCGCTGCCGCTGGCCCAGGGCAAAAAGATCCTGGTGGTAGGCAAGAGCGCCGACAATATCCCGAACCAGACCGGCGGATGGTCGTTGACGTGGCAGGGGACCGATAATACCAATGCCGACTTCCCGAACGCAGACAGCATTCTCACGGGTATTCGCGCGGCGGCTGGGACGGGCAACGTGGAGTTCAGCGCCGATGCCAAAGGCGTCGACTTGTCCCGCTTCGACGCCGTGATTGCGGTAGTCGGCGAGCGTCCGTACGCGGAAGGCGACGGAGATATCGGTCCTTCCGGTACGCTGCGACATAGCAGCCGCTACCCGGAAGACCTTGCCGTGCTGGAAGCGGTGGCGGGCAAGGGCAAGCCGGTGATTACGGTGTTCGTTGCGGGCCGCCCCCTGTTCGTCAACGACTTGCTCAACCTGTCCGATACCTTTGTTGCGGCATGGCTGCCGGGCACTGAAGGAAAAGGCGTGTCGGACTTGCTGGTGGCAGGCCCGCGCAGTTACGATTTCCGTGGCAAGCTCTCTTTCTCGTGGCCGAAATCGGCCTGCCAGACGCCTTTGAACTTTGGCGACGCAGGCTATGCACCGTTGTTCGCCTTGAATTATGGCTTGCGCAAGGGACAGCGCTCGAAGCTGGGCAAGCTGGACACCTCCTATGCTCCTGGCGGTTGCGGCGCGAGCAATACCGTGCCGGTGCACGGACAGGCCGACCGGGCCAGCTTCCCCTTGATGATCCGCAGCGGCAGCGAACAGCTGGTGTTGGGGGCAGACTTGAACGCGACGTTCCGCCTGCCTGGCATCGCGGTTCAGACAGCACAGGTAAACACGCAGCAGGATGCCAAGCTGGTGACCTGGTCGGCGGGAACTCCCGGCGGGGCTGCGCTGGTTGCACGCGGCGTCAAGCCGATCGTGCTGCCGGCGGCCGCCGTAAACGAGGGGGCCCTGCAATTTGATGCGATCGTCGCTGCGGCACCGCAGGGCAAGGTCACCCTGGCAATGCAGGATACCTCGCTGGATGCGACCAGCCTGTTCACGCGCCTCGCAGGCAAGGGAAAACAGAGCATCAAGCTGCCTTTGGCATGCTTCACGGCGCGCGGCCTGCAGCTGGAACGCATGGATGCACCTTTCGCCATCAGTGCCGGCGCACCGTTTGCCGTGGCAATCGCCAACATCGAGATCGCAGGCGGCGCCGCGACGGCCCCGGATGCGGTACGTTGCGAAGAACTGAAACTGGAGAACTGAATGGCAAGCATTGCACCCAACCCTTCGACTGTCGCGCAGCAGGACGCGCCGGGCGGAAGCAACACCAGCGCATTGGTGATCGTGACCATACTGTTCTTCATGTGGGGCTTGATCACTTCCCTGAACGACGTCCTGATCCCGCACTTGAAATCGATCTATACGCTGACCTATGTACAAGCGATGCTGGTGCAGTTCTGCTTCTTTGGCGCGTATTTCATCGTTTCGATGCCGGCGGGCGCCTTGATTCGCCGCATCGGCTACCAGAAGGGTGCTGTAGCCGGCCTGCTGATTGCCGCCTGCGGCTGCGCGCTGTTCTATCCTGCTTCTTTTGGCGGTTATGGCCTGTTCCTGTTTGCCTTCTTCGTGCTGGCTTCGGGCATCACGATCCTGCAGGTGGCGGCCAATCCCTACGTGACGGTACTTGGGGCTGCCCGCACCGCATCAAGCCGGCTGACGCTGACCCAGGCCTTCAATTCGCTCGGCACCACCATCGGCCCGTCTGTCGGTGGCTTGCTGATCCTGTCAGTCGCTGGTGCGGCGGCGGCAACGGTGCGCGGACCTTATATTGGACTGGCGGCTGCGCTGGCGCTGCTGGCCGTGCTGTTCTACGCGGCCCGGCTGCCGCAGATCACGGATAGTGAGGACGTCGCGCTGCCGGGCGAGGGGCATGGCTCCGCGTGGGCGCATCGCCACCTGGTGCTGGGCGCCATCGGCATCTTCCTGTATGTGGGCGCAGAAGTCAGTATCGGCAGCTTCCTGATCAACTTCCTCGGCGAAGCGCATATTGCAGGGCTGTCGCATGCCGACGCGGCGCACTACGTCAGCATCTATTGGGGCGGCGCCATGGTCGGCCGATTTATCGGCTTCGCCGTGATGCGTGTTGTCAGCCCGGGCAAGACTTTGGCCTTCAATTCCCTGCTGGCGATTGCGCTGGTGCTGGCTGCCGTCTTCGGCACGGGCAGCATGGCGATGTGGGCCATTCTGGCAGTTGGCTTGTGCAACTCGATCATGTTCCCGACCATCTTCAGCATGGCGCTGAATGGGCTGGGTAAGTACACAGGCCAAGGCTCCGGCATCCTGTGCATGGCCATTGTCGGCGGCGCACTGGTGCCATTCGCGCAGGGCGCACTGGCAGATTCAGTCGGTGTGCAGGCGTCCTTCATGCTGCCGGCCGCCTGCTACGCTTTCATCCTTTACTTCGGCGCCAAGTACTCCTCCATGTACGCAGCGCAGTAATTCTCCACGTACTGCTGGTGCGGCGGCAGCTGCGCCACGGTACGCGCCACATTGTTGCGGATGCTGTCAAGGAAACAGGATAGCTCCGCATCTCCCATCAGGTCTGCCGAAGGGTGGTGCTGCAGCGGCGTGATGCCCTGGCCCAGCATCACCTGGATCCACGAATTTTCGGCAAACAGCTCGTTCGACAGCCGGAACACACGGCCCGTCTCGCGGAACATGTCTATCCGGTGTTGTAGCGACGCAGGTACCTCCATTTCAGCGCAATGGCGCCAGAAGGGCGCATCGCGCTGGTTGGTGACCTTGTAGTGCAGGATGATGAAGTCGCGGATATGTTCGATCTCGCTCCAGGCCTGCTTGTTGTATTCGTCGATCTCCGACTGGAAAATGCCGGCAGAAGGGAACATTTGCATCAGGCGGATGATGCCGCGCTGGATCAGGTGGATGCTGGTCGATTCGATCGGTTCCAGGAAGCCGCTGGCAAGGCCGATCGCAATGCAGTTCTTTTTCCACACCTCGCGCCGCTGGCCTGGCTTGAAGCGGATGACACGCGGCTGCACCAGTTGTTCGCCGGTGATGTTCGACATCAGCCTGGCGCGTGCAGTATCGTCGTCGACGAATTTGCTGGAGAAGACCATGCCGTTACCGACGCGATGCTGTAGCGGGATGCGCCACTGCCAGCCCCATTCGTGGGCGATGGCTCGGGTATAGGGTACGGCGGGCCCGGTGGAGGAGGTTTGTACCGCGATCGCGCTGTCGTTATGCAGCCATTGCGACCAGTCTTCGAATTCCTCTCCCAGGGTTTCTCCAATCAGCAGGGCACGGAAACCGGTGCAGTCGATGAACAGATCGCCGTCGAGCATGGCGCCGGAATCGAGTTGCAGCGCCGTGATATGGCCGCTGGCCGCATCGGTGTGGACGCGGGCGATCTTGCCTTCGATGCGCTGGGCGCCATAGCCTTCGGAATACTTGCGCAGGAAGCGCGCGTAGGCGCTGGCGTCGAGATGATAGGCATAGTTTATCCCTTCGCGCGGCAGGTGGCCGAAGCGGTTCAACTGAGCGGCTTTCAGTTCCAGGCAGTAGTCGCCATAGTCGGTGGCCAGGTTGCGTTCGCGGCCTTTATGCCAGAAATGCTGGAAGCCTGCCGTCCAATGGTCGTTGCCGGTCATGCCGAAAGAGTGGATATAGTCTTCGTTGACGTTGCGCCAGCTTTCAAAACTGATGCCGAGCTTGAAGGTTGCCCTTGTGGCGGCCATGAATTCCTGCTCGTTGATCTCCAGCAGTTTATGGAAATTCTGCAGGCTGGGGATCGTCGCTTCGCCAACGCCGACGGTGCCGATTTCGTCCGACTCCACAAGCTTGATGTCGAGGACCCTTCCGAGGCTGCGGGAAATCGCGGCGGCAACCATCCAGCCTGCGGTGCCGCCGCCTGCAATGACAACGCGCCGCACAGGGCGGCGCTCGAATTGTTCATCTCTCACTTCGGTCTCCGTTTATCGGTTGATTTTTTTCAGAAGCTGGGCGCGCAGCATGCGTGCTGCGTTGTCGTCCATGGGGCCGAGAGCCCGCCTGGCGCTCTCGGGGATGTGCGAAGCTGTTTTCTCACCGGCCTCGAACACGTAATGACGGAAGATCTCCTGCCAGGCGCGGCGCTGTTCGGGCGGCAGGTCGCGGATCGAGAGCAGCGACAGCATCAGCGCGTTGGCTGGCGTGTCCATGTAGGCCGGCGACTGGCGCCACCAGTAATTGACCAGTACATTGAAGCATTCCAGGGCTTCGACATGGTGCCACCACATGCTGGGGATGAAGATGGCATCTCCCGGTTCCAGTTCGGCAGCTTGCGCATGGTGCATCGCCTCGCCGAAGCGGGGGAAGCGTTCCAGGTCCGGCTGGTGCAGGTCGACCAGGCTGATTGGCTGGCCGGCTGGCGTGAAGTCCAGGGGGCCGACATACAGGTTCTCCAGCTGGCTTGGCGGGAACAGGGTGAACCTGCGGCGGCCGGCGGTGACGCAGGCAAGGTTGTCGGGCAGGTCGTAGTGGGCCGGGATTCGAGCCTGGTTGCCGATCCAGATGCTGGCGAGCGCATCGCGCGGGCCAAGATCGAGCGGATTTTGCTCGCAGTAGCCCGGCAGCGCGGTTTCTACTGTCGTGGAGCCGACGTAGATGGTGGGAGGCTGCGGATTGTCGCGGTGCCGCACCAGATCCGCCAGGACGTGATCGAGGCGCGTGTGCACGGAAGTGAAATTGAAGCCGCTAAGGTCTTCGTTATAGAAGATGCGCCCGCCGATGTCGGGAGGGGCAATCATGGCGACCACAGTGGCATCGCGGCAGAAGCGGCGCAGGTAGGCGTCTGCGCCGGCTGCGCCGTTGCGCCCGGCCTGCACCGCTGGCCAGCGGGCAACCAGACCGCGCAGCACCAGCGGTTCCTTGGACGCCAGCACCTCACCGGTGAGGTCGGACGGTGTTAGGCCAGGCAGTTCCCGAATCGGTTTAGCACTGGGCAGCATGGACGCGATTCTTGCGTTCGATCAGTGTGCGGAAGTTGGACATGGACGCGACTACCATGTAGATGGCTTGCAGGTAGCCGGCGCGATTCAGCTGTTCCAGCACGCTGCCGGGCAGTGCGGCAAGACGCTCTTCGTTGACGGTGTAGAAGCCGGCAAGGCGATTTTGCGAGCCGTCATCCAGCTCGATATCGAAGACGAAGGACTCCAGCAGTTGCAGCTCCAGCAATGCGGCCAGAAAGCCCCGTGCTTGCTGCAACCCCTGATGGATCGCCAGCAGAGTGGAATTGACGCGTTCCAGGTATTCGGAAGTCCCGCCGTGCGGCAGGAAGACGCGTTCGCCGCCGGAGCTGGCGATGCGCGGGTTTTCCAGGTCCACATGCACGGTCAGTTCGTCGCCGTTGATGCCGATCAGGAAAGGCTGGCGCTCGATCGATAACGGAACGTAAGGAGCCTCCCATCCATGCAAGCCGAGGAACAGGTTTTCGCCTTCCTGGAAACCGAACAGCGCATGTGCCTCAAAGCCGCCGTCCGCCGCCTTGCGAAACACGATCGGGTAGCAGGCTTGCACGTCGCGGAATTCGGCAGGGAAGGTGAGGGCGGACATGACGTTGTCGCCGACATGGGCGCCGCGCCCGGTCAGCACGTGCAAATCCTTGTGGTCGATGTTATTGAGCAGGACGGGTTTGGCCATGGCGATCCTTGTATTGGCGGCAGGCCGGGGCAGGCCGCCCCGGCCGAACCGCTGGCTGTCGTTAGAACTTGTAGCGAGCGCCGAGCATGTAGCGTGGCCCGGATTGGGTGACGAACAGCGCCATCGTTTCAGCGCGGCCATGGACGCGCTGGATTTCGTTGGTGAGGTTGATGGCCTCGAACTGCACGCTGAGCTTTTCGTTGAAGGCGTAGCCGATGCTCACGTCAAGCTGGCCATAGGCCTCAGTGTAGTTCGGGTTAGGACCGGCACCGTCAAAGGTCGAGGACAGGAACTTGTCGCGCCAGTTGTAGGCTGCGCGGATCGACCAGTTCTTGTCTTCGTAGATGCCTACCAGGTTGGCCGAGTTGCTCAGCCCGACCAGCGCGAATTGCTCGCCGATCTTGAAGTTGTCGTACTTCAGGCCCGAATCCACCCAGGTGTAGTTGGCCGAGAGGCCGAAGCCGGAATTGCCGAACATATGCTGCACGTTGATTTCGGCGCCTTTGAGCTTCTCGTTCTTCTGGTTGGCAAACGAATTGATTTCGAACGACATGACCGGATCGTTCGGCTGGCCGACGATAGTGCCGGTGGCATTGCCGCTGGCATCGTCCGCTCCGCGCGTCACGCCCGGGGCGGTCGGATGGTTGCGGAAGATGTAGTTGCGGATGCAGACCCGGTCGGTACCGCAATTGCCTTGCTGGACAGCTTCGTTCCACAGCGCGCCGCCCACCGGCGTGTGCAGGTTGAACGGGGTAGCCGTGATCTTCGACTGGCCGGCGTAGTTGCTCAGGTCCTTGTGGAACAGGCCAATGGAGGCGAAACTTTGCTGGCCGTAATACCATTCCCACGACAGGTCCAGGTTCTTCGACTTGACAGGCTTCAGCTGCGGATTGCCCTGGCTGCCGGTGCCGCCGAAATCGCGCGCCAGGCGGTCCAGCGTGGTGCCGCCCTGGATCTGGTCATAGCGCGGGCGGCCGATGGTTTCGCCATAGCTGGCCCGCAGCTTCATGTCGGGACGGATATCGGCATCCCAATCCACGCTAGGCAGCCAGTGGCTGTATTTGCCGTCAAGCGTAGTGAAGGTCGGCGCACCAAAGCTGAGAGGGAACTCATTGGCCGATACCCAGCTGATGCCCGTGGCGGCTGGCACCAGCGCGGTCGAAATGACGTCGGTCTTTTCATAACGCACGCCGATATTGGTGTGCATCGGGATCGCAGTATCCCAGTCGGTGCCGAACTGCACGTAGGCGCTCTTCGATTTTTCCTGGGTACGCTGGTCGGAATCGAAGGTACTCTTCGGCATGTACATCTCCGGCATGCCGGTCACCTTGGCGGTCAACGCGCGCAATTCGGCGAAATTGAAGGTGTAGAACTGGTTGAACAGGGCAGGGTTGCCGCTGCCGTTAATCTTGTCGTAGTACTGGCGCAACGACTCCTGGTGGAACAGGCTGGCCGGGTAGTCGGATGCCTGGGACGCGCCGCCCCAGGAATCGCGCTGCTGGGTCGACATGGCGGAGCGGTTCTTTACCTCGATCGCTCCGACGCCGAAGTTCAGGTTCGACGCTTCCAGCAGTTTCAGGCTGCCCTTGAACTGTGCCTGTTCGATTTCGCCCTTCATGTAACCGTTCTGGAACACGGAGCCGGTCACCTGCTGCGGAGCCCTGTTGAAATCAGCACCCTGGATGCTCAGTACCGGGAAGTCTTCACGGAAGTCGACCGTGGTGTCGCCCCGGCTGAAACTGGCGGTGCCAATCACGTTGCTGGAACCGAAGGGACTGTCGGCCTTGGACAGGGCGCTCGATTTATGCACATCCAGTTCCAGCTTCATGCCGTCGGTCTTCCAGGCGGCATTGAAGCCGAGCGACTTGTTCTGGGTCTTGGTGGCGAAGTCGGCGCCGCCCATGGCGATGTCGCTGTTCGCTGCAGGCAGCAGTTCGGTGTAGACCAGCGGTGCAGCAACCGGGCCGTTGCTCCAGGTCGACGTGGACGGGCCGAAGTTGAACCACGCCGACAAGTCCTGGCGGCGGGTCTGGATCTTGTTCTCGGAATAGGTGTAGTCCAGCGTGGTGGTGAGTTCCCTGACGGGCGCCCACTGCAAAGTCAGTTGGCCGTTGGTGCGCTGGCGCTGCACGCCGTTCATGTTGTAGTTCAGGTTTTGCGGCAGTGAGTAGATGTCGCCGTCTTTCGGACGGTTGGTGGCGCCGGTTTGCGGAAGCGGGCCTGCGTTGCCCAGGAATGGACCGCGCCAGCCGTTTGCGACGGACGCCTGGTTGAAGCCCAGGTTGCGTTCCTGGTAGCTGGCGCTCAAGGCGACGCCGAAGCGGTTGTCGTCGAAGGTATTGCTGTAGATGCCCGACACTTCCGGCGTGGTGGCGCTGCCTTGCTTGACGTCGCCCGGCAGGTTGTTGTGGGAAGTGTCATGCACCGCCTTGACGCCGACGCTGGCTACCATGCCCGGACGGTCCAGTGGACGCGCCGTCAAAACATTCACGGTGGCGCCGATGCCGCCGGTCGGCGTTTCGGCGCGCCCGGTCTTGTAGACCTGGATCTGCGAGATGGCCTCCGACGCCAGGTTGGCGAAGTCGAAAGCGCGCCCATTCAGGTCGCCCAGGTTCGAGGTCGGCATCTGGCGGCCATTCAGCAGTACCAGGTTGAAGTCTGGACCCACACCGCGCACGGTGACCTTGGAGCCTTCGCCGATGGAGCGGTCGATCGACACGCCGCTGATGCGCTGCAGCGATTCGGCGAGGTTGGTGTCCGGGAATTTGCCGATGTCGGCGGCCACGATGCCGTCCACGATACCGTCGGCATTGCGCTTCAGGTTCATCGAAGAACCCAGGCTGGCGCGCAGGCCGGTGACTACCACGGTGGTCACGTCGCCCGTGTTGGACGGGGCGGGCGCTACGCCGGCCTGGTCCGATTCCTGCGCCTGTGCTGGTGCGATGAGCGCCGCGCAGGCGGTGGCTACTGCAAGGCTCATCAAGGTCTGCTTCGCCTTTGGATAGTGCATTTGGTCTCCTTGGTTCTTATAGTCTGGCCGCCTCCCCAACCAGCATGGAAACGTTTCCATGTAATGCTTAAAAATACTAGGGGCAGCAAAATCGATTGTCAATAAAATACGCCGGGAATCGGCAGGAAGTGTGGGGTTTCCGTCATCAAACTGGAAACGTTTCCATTCTGGTCAGCGCAATATAGCACTGTTCAAATTTTGAAGTCAACAGCCTTTCCGTGCTATATTCGCAACAAAAATGGGAACGTTTCCACTTGGGGGATTCAAGGAATGTTGAAAGCATTTTTTGTCGTATTGCTGGGGCTGCAAAGTGCGCAAGCAGTGGAAACGTGGCCAAACGGAGCCCGCGCAGCGGTCAGCCTGGCTTACGACGACGCACTCGATTCGCAGCTCGACAATGCGCTGCCGGCGTTGGAACGTTATGGTTTCAAAGCCACGTTTTACCTAACCTTGGCCAATGCCCCGGTGCGCCGGCGCATGGCGGAATGGCGCGCCGCAGCGCAACGCGGGCACGAACTGGGCAACCATACGCTCTTCCATCAATGCTCCCGGAGCTTGCCGGGCCGAGATTGGGTCGAAGCGCACCGCAACCTCGATACCACCAGCGTCGCCCAAATGCTGGACCAGGTGCGGCTGGCCAACACCCTGCTGCAGGCGATCGACGGCCAGCACCAACGTACTTTCAATGCTCCGTGTTTCGATCAACTGGCGGCGGGGAAACCATACTGGCCGGCCATTCGCGACGAATTTGTGGCGCTGCGCCCTGCCGGCACGGCGCCGGTTGGCTTGAGCGGCGCCCAGCTCATCGCACTGGTGAAGGAACAGGGCGCCCATGGCGGCATCGTGAACCTGGTTTTCCACGGCATCGGCGGCGATTACCTCACGACCAGCAAGGAAGCGCATGAAGAGCTGCTGCGATTCCTGGCGGAGCATCGCGGGGAATATTGGACGCGGACCTACCTGAATATCGTGCGCCATCAGCGCGGCAACATGCAGCCCGAAAATCGCTATTCGAATGCTAGTCCCGGCTTGCGCAAATGATGTTGGATGATTACTGCCGGGGTATATCGAAAAGGGGACTAATGGTACACTCAAATGCATGAATGCAATCATCATTGCTGCGGCTTTGCTGGCCGCCCCGGCGACGCCGGAACAGGCAGTTGCCACCCTGTGGCGCTCTCTTAGCCACGATGCCGGACAGGCTGGCAATGAAGCGGCGCTGCGCGCCATCCTTCACCCAGACGCCATGGTGTACGGCGCCCGCTACCGCGGCGGCGCTGCCGCGCTGTCCGTGGCGCGCGGCACCGATTTCGCGACAGGCATCGGGCGCGTCGACGAAAAAGGTTTCTATGAATGCGAGGTGGCGCGCGAGGTACGCCAGTACGACCGTTTCGCCACCGTCTACAGCGTAGTTGAATCGCGCAATGACCGCAGCGCGCCGAAAGCGAACTTCACGGGAGTGAACAGCATTCAGCTGTACCGCGCCGACGATGGCTGGCGCATTATCGGCCTGTACTACCAGGTCGAGCTTCCAGGCCAGCCGATTTCGCTACAGGGCGGCAAGTCAGGCGCTTGCCTGGAGGGATAATGCACGAAAAGACCGCCCGCGCCATCATGCTGGTCAAGGCGATCGAAGAAGCCGACCAGCACAAGGAAGTGCTGACCGACGACGACCGCAAGTTTGCCAGCCGCACTGCGCGCGAGCTGGCGCACTGGCAGGCAAGCGAACAGCGATCGGCGTCAACGCTGCCGGATTTCCTCTATCACCGCGCCGAACAACTGCTCAAGCGGCTGGCTGCGCGGCACAAGATGTTCGCTTCAGTCACGCAGGGCCACAGCGGCATGTGGGGCGCAAGCTGGCTGGTGCCGGTGGTGGCGCTGCTGGTCGGCGGCATGGCCGAGCGCTTCGGCGATCCGCACCGGGTCGACGTGCTGTCGATGCCGCTGCTGGGGATCATCGCCTGGAATATGCTGGCCTACCTGCTGTTCATACTATGGGCACTGCTTCCTGCGCGGCGTGCCGGCTTGCGGCGAGGGCTGGCCAATCGCATGGCGCTGGGCGGCGGCCACGTTCCCCGCCGCTTGCCGCACGCGCTGGCGGGCGGCGTATTGCAGTTCATGGTGGACTGGGCGCGCCTGGGGGCACGCCTGAACCTGGCCCGCATTGCGCGCATCCTGCACTGGTCGGCCGCCGCATTTGCCGTTGGCGCCATATTGTCGCTGTATGCGCGCGGCATCGTCGAAAACTATGCGGCCGGCTGGGAAAGCACTTTCCTCAGTCCGTGGCATGTGCACCGCCTGTTGTCCGTGCTGTTCGCGCCCGCTGAATTTATCTTCGGGCTGGAAGGCTTTACCCTGGACGAAGTGATGAATTTGCATAACTGGGGCGAGTCGCACCTTGGCAACGGCGCGCGCTGGGTGCATTTGTACGCCGCCAGCCTGGTGCTGTATGTAGTGCTGCCGCGCCTCGTGCTGGGAAGCATTGCCGCCGTGCGGGCGCTGTGGCTGCGGCGGCATTTCCCGCTCGACCTGGACCAGCCTTACTTCCACCAGCTATCGGTGGCGGCTGGAGGCGAACCTGGCCTGCTGCGCGTGCTGCCCTACAGCCTGACCGTTGACGAAGCGCGCAGCAAGGGGCTGGACGCCGTGGCTCAGGATATGCTGGGCGAGCAGGCGCGCGTGCGGCTGCTGCCGCCTGCGGCTTATGGCAGCGAAGCGCCGGCGCTGGAAGCTGGTGAAGGCGTGACCAATGCCGTCCTGTTCGGGCTCGCCGCCACGCCGGAGCAGGAAAACCACGGCGTCTTCCTGGCAGCATTGGGCAAGGGGCGCAAGCTGGTCGCGTTGCTTGACCAGTCGGCCCTGGCTGCGCGCACCGATGCCAGCCGCTTGAGCGAGCGTATCGAGTTATGGCGTGAGTTCTGCATCCTGCACGGCGCCGAGCCGAAGGTGGTCGACTTGCTTTCGCCGGCGGAAACGAGCGGGGGAGCGGCATGAGCGTCGCGCCAGTCACCATCCAGCTGGCACTGGTCTCCCACACCAATAACGGCAAGACCACGCTGGCCCGTACCTTGCTGGGAGCCGACGTGGGACAGGTACGCGACGCTGCCCACGTCACCACTTTCGCGGAATCGCATGCGCTGATGACGAGCCAGAACGGAGACCGCCTGCTGCTGTGGGATACGCCGGGCTTTGGCGACTCCATGCGCCTGATGAAGCGCCTGGCGCTGACCGGCAATCCGATCGGCTGGTTCCTGCGCGAAGTGGTGGACCGCTACCGCGACCGGCCGTTCTGGCTTAGCCAGCAAGCGGTGCGCACCGCGCGCGACGAAGCGGACGTGGTGCTCTACCTGGTCAATTCGACCGAGAGCCCGGGCGATGCCGGCTATATACCCGCCGAGATGCGCATCCTCGACTGGCTGGGCAAGCCGGTGCTGGTGCTGCTGAACCAGATGGGGCCTCCTCGCCCTTTGCCGGAAGAACAGGCCGAACTGCTGCGCTGGAAGGACTTCATGCTGCAGTTCGGCCAGGTGCGCGAAGTGCTGCCGCTGGATGCCTTCGCGCGTTGCTGGGTGCACGAGCGGGTGTTTTACGACGCCCTGGGCGCGCTGGTCGGCCCGGAAAAGCAGCAAGGCTACGAGCGCCTGTTCTCGGTGTGGGAAGACACCAATGCGCGCCGCTTCAAGCAGTCGATGGCGGTGATGGCGCAGCAGCTGGCCGATGCCGCGCACGACAAGCAGATCGTGGAAACGGTGGAACGCGGCGTGATCGCCTCGGCGCTGAAGATCATCGGCATCGGCAAGGGCGAAGACCGCAAGCGCCAGGACCGCGCCATGAACACGCTGGTGGCGCGGCTCAACCTGGCGATCGGCCAGGCCACGGTCAACCTGCTGGCGCTGCACAAGCTGGACCCTAGCGAGGCGCCCAAGATCAATGCGCGCGTCAGCAACAACTTCGTGGTGCTGGCGCCGGTGGACAAGGGGCAGGCGGCGCTGCTGGGTGCCATCGTCTCGGGCGCAGCCACCGGCCTGTCGGCCGACCTGGCTGCAGGCGGCCTGACGCTTGGTACCGGCGCTCTGCTGGGAGGCGTGATCGGCGCGCTGACCTTTGCCGGTGCTGCCTGGGGATTCAATGTCGGCATGGACCGCGAAGTGCCGACCATGTCGCTGTCGGACGATTTCCTGCGCACGCTGCTGGTGTCCAGCGTGCTGCGCTATCTCGCTGTAGCGCATTTCGGCCGCGGCCGCGGCAACTTTGTCGAGGGCGAGGCGCCTGCGTTCTGGCAGGATGAAGTGGAGCAGGCCGTGGCGCTGCGTGAAACGGAAGTAAAAGCCCTATGGCAAACCCTGCGCGAACAGGAAGAGCGCGACCTTGCGCCGGCCAGCACCGTGCTCACCGCTATCACGGCGCACGTGCTGGCACGGCTCTACCCGGAAGGTCAGGCTGCGAATCCGCCATCGATATTGAGGCCGGCACCGGTCACGTAGCCGGCATCGTCGCTGGCCAGGTAAGCCACCATGGCTGCGATCTCCTCGCCGCGCGCGTGGCGCTTGATCGGCATCAGGTCGTGCAGCGCTTTGGCGAAATCGCTGTGCGCCGGATTCATGTCGGTGTCTACCGGGCCTGGCTGCACATTGTTGATGGTGATGCCGCGCGGGCCCAGGTCGCGCGCCAGCCCTTGCACCAGGCCGGTCAGCGCCGATTTGCTCATCGCGTAAATCGAACCGCCAGGGAAGGGCATGCGCTCGGCGTTGGTGCTGCCGATATTGATCACGCGGCCGCCGGTCTGCATATGCGCCACCGCTGCCTGCGTGGCTGCGAATACGCCGCGCACGTTGACGGCAATGGTGCGGTCGAAGTCTTCCAGCGTCAGTTCCGACACGTCGCCCAGGTGCAGCACGCCGGCATTGTTGACGAGGATGTCCAGGCGGCCGAAGCGCTTGGCGATATCGTCGATGGCGGCGCGGGTGGCGGCAGCGTCGGAGGCATCGACCTTCAGCGCAATGGCCTTGCCGCCGGCTGCAGCGATTTCGCCCGCCAGGGCATCGGCAGCAGCGCCGGAACTCTGGTAGGTGAAGGCGACCGTGGCGCCGTCCTTGGCCAGGCGGCGCACGATGGCGGCGCCGATGCCGCGGGAACCACCGGTAACGAATGCGATCTTGCTCATGATTTGCTCCTGAATGTTGGTTGGGATGGAGCTAGTATGGTCGCGACATTGCATGCTGACTAGCTGGTAATATTGAGTATCACTTTCAACCAAATGTATTAAATGGGCCCACTGAACCTGTTCGAATCCTTCCTGCAGAGCGCCGAATGCGCCGGCTTTTCGGAGGCAGCGCGGCGCCTGGGCCTGACCCCGGCGGCGGTCAGCAAGAACGTGGCGCGCCTGGAGGCGCGGCTGGGCGTGCGCCTGTTCCAGCGCAGCACGCGCCGGCTGGCGCTGACCGAAGCCGGCGAACGCCTGCTGCAGCAGGTGCGTGGCCCGCTGGCCGAGCTGCAGGGCGCCATTGCCGGCGCAGCGCAGGATGCCGGCGAACCGGCCGGCACGCTCAAGGTGGCGGTGGCGCATGGGGTGGGGCGCATGTACATCCTGCCGCTGCTGAAAGGCTTCCTGCAGCGCTATCCGGGCGTGCAGCACGACTGGCGCTTCGACAACCGGACGGTGGACCTGATCGGGGAGGGGTACGACGTCGCCATTGGCGGCGGCATCGAACTTGCGCCCGGCGTGGTGGCGCGCGAACTGGGGCGGCCGCGCATCCTGGCCACGGCTGCGCCGTCCTACCTGGCAGGGCGCCGGCTGCCGCGCCATCCGTCCGAGCTGGCAGGATGGGAAGGCATTGCACGCCGTTCGGCCGAAACCGGGCGCCTGCGTGAATACCTGCTGCGCAATGCGGCCGGTGAAGAGGCTGTGGCCGAGTTCCGTGCGGTTGCCACTTTCGACGACCCGGAAGCGATGGCGCAGGCGGCCTGCATGGGGTTGGGCGTAGCGCTGCTGCCGGGGCCCCATGCGGCGCCTCTGCTCGAAACCGGCCAACTGGTGCGCTTGCTGCCCGGCTGGCACGCCGAGGTGGGGCCGCTTTCCATCTACTATTCCAGCAAAAAGCTGTTGCCGGCCAAAACGCGCGCCTTTGTCGATTATGTGATTGCTCAAATGCGGGCGGACGACTTTGCGGGGCGTCTCGACAGGCTTTGAAAGATCACGGTAATATGGGCTTCCAATTCATCAGCGATAGGGGTGCCTTCCATGAAGTTCCGCCTTGTTACCCGCAGTGATTTTGATGGCCTGGTGTGCGCGGTGCTGCTCAAGCACCTGGATCTGATCGACGATATCCTGTTCGTGCACCCCAAGGATATGCAGGATGGGAAGATCGCGGTTACCAGCCGCGATATCACCACCAACCTTCCTTATGTATCGGGCGCCCACCTTGCGTTCGACCACCACTTATCCGAGACCATCCGCAATACGGGCGACCGGCAGAACCACGTCATCGATCCCAATGCACCTTCGGCCGCGCGCGTCGTCTATGACTACTACGGCGGCGGCAACAAATTCCCTTCGGCCTGGAACGACATGATGCTGGCCGTGGACAAGGGCGATTCGGCCCAGTTCAACCGCGACGAGATCCTGGACCCCAAGGGCTGGGACTTGCTGAACTTCCTGATGGATGCGCGCACGGGACTGGGGCGCTTCCGCGACTTCCGCATCTCGAATTACAACCTGATGATGGACCTGATTGATTATTGCCGCACGCATTCGATCAGCGAAATCATGGCGCTGCCGGATGTGAAGGAGCGCAGCGACCTGTATTTCGACCATGCGGAGAAGTGCAAGGAGCAGATTCGCCGCTGCTCGACTGTGCACAAGAACCTGGTGGTGCTGGATTTGCGCAATGAAGAGACGATTTATGCGGGTAACCGCTTTGTCATTTATGCACTGTATCCTGAGCAGAATATCTCGATCCACGTGCTGTGGGGGCTGAAGAACCAGAATACGGTATTCGCGACCGGCAAGTCGATTTTGAACCGGACGTCAAAGACCAATATCGGAGCCCTGATGCTGGAATACGGCGGGGGCGGGCATGAGAATGCCGGGACGTGCCAGGTGGAGAATGAGATGGCCGAGGATGTGCTGGGCGCGCTGATCGTGCGCATCAACAAGGAAGGCTAAAACCGGTGCCTGGCCCGCAGGGCCAGGCACCGCCGCTCGACAAGCGAATTAGAAGTCTTTTTCAGGTAAAGCTATAGAATTATCGGTCGAGAACTGGTAGTCCTTGAACACGTGTTCCGCCGTCAGCAGCTGGTAGGAACCATCCGGCTTCTTGAAGGAAGTGTCCTTCAGGCGGTAGGTGTAGTGGCCGCAAGTCCAGCAGTTGAAGTTGCGCATATGGGTGCACAGGCAGGTCTTGTCCATCACCTTGATGCCCTTGTCGCTGCCGCCGTTGGCCACCACTTCGCGGTTGTACGAATTGATGTAGGCGCAGTTGCCGGTCGCATCGAGCAGGTAGCCGTAGGATTCGCAGCCCGGGCGGATGCCGGCGCCGATAGCAGGGGTCTGCTTCAGCATGCGCATCGGATAGCCGGTCGGCGAAATGCCGTTGACGATCACGTCGTCTTCGGTGGCCTTGAAATATTCCTGCTTCACGTCGTCAGGCAGGCCGCACTCCTTGGTCACGGTAAAGCGGGTCGCCACCTGCACGCCGGCCGCGCCCATTTCCAGGAAGGACACGGCATCGCTGCCGGTGAATACGCCGCCTGCGGCGATCACTGGAACGTCCAGGTTTTCAGCCTTCATGTAGTCCAGGATTTCCTGCACGATCTGGTGCAGGTCGAATTCCTTCCAGTCCTCCAGGCCAAAGCCCAGGTGGCCGCCGGCCAATGGACCTTCCACGATCACGTAGTCGGGCAGGCGGTTCAGCTTCTGGTTCTTGCGCAGGAAGATCTGCAGCGCGCGTACGGAGGACACGATGATGCCCAGCTTCGCTTCGCGGAAGCGCGGATGGTCCGCCATCAGGGCGAAGGAGCCGAAGTGCAGGCCCGCCGACAGGGTGATGCCGTCGATCCCCGCATCCAGCGCCGCGTTCAGGCGGGTGCGCAGGGTTTCCTTCGGGCCGTTCATGGTCAGCTTTTCCATGCAGTTCACGAAGATCAGGCCGGGGCCTTCCTTGCGCTGCATGGTGTCGCCGATATGGCGGCGCTGGGCTTCGGCCAGGCGACCGAGGTCGAACTGCACCTCGGACTTGTCCATGTTATTGATGTTGTGCTTGTACAGGCGGGTCTTGTCCTTGACGAAGGTGGTGTCGAACTTGCGGTCCGAGACATCCTCCACCATCGCATCGGAAATATGGCCGATGCCGCCAAGGCGCGCTGCTTCCAGCGCCAGTTCGGTCGTGGAAATATCCACGCCCATCCCGCCGATCATGATTGGCACATACTCTTTGTCGCCAAACTTGAGGCGGAAATCGTCAACACGTTTCATTACAGTCCTTCGATCAATCGCGGAAATTGTTGAATTCCAGAGGCGTGTCCGGCACGTCCTTGCGCAGCAGCTGCATCGCAGCCTGCAGGTCGTCGCGCTTGGCACCGCTCACACGTACCGACTCGCCCTGGATGCTGGCCTGGACCTTCATCTTGCTTTCCTTGATTACCTTGGTGATCTTCTTGGCGGTCTCGGAATCGAGACCGTTCTTCACCTTGATGACCTGCTTGACTTTGTCCCCACCAATCTTCTCTACCTTGCCTTCGTCGAGGAAGCGCACGTCGACCTTGCGTTTGGCCAGCTTGTTGGTCAGCACATCGCGCACCTGGCCAAGCTGGAACTCCGAATCGGCGAATGCCGTCAGGTCGTTTTCTTTTTGTTCTACGCGCGCATCGCTGCCTTTGAAGTCGAAGCGGGTCGAGATTTCCTTGTTGCTTTGATCGACGGCGTTGCGCACCTCGATCATGTCCGCTTCGGATACTACGTCAAACGATGGCATATTCTTTCCTTTACAATGAAGCACCCGCCCAGAGGGCGGATTCAAAAGAAGCGACATTTTAACGGACAAACAAGCGAACGCTCGGTCGTTTTTGTCATAATTGCACTATAATCGAGCAAAAACTTGATCTACCCATGCCTTTCCCCGATTTTCTCCAGCACGAATACCCACTGAAGCAATTAAATACATTCAGTATTGATGTACGCGCCAAACATTACCTGCGCGTGACATCGCTGGAGCTGTTGCGCGCCGCCCTGGCCGACCCGCAACTGGCTGCCATGCCGCGCCTGGTGCTGGGCGGCGGCAGCAACCTGCTGCTGACGCGCGATTTTCCGGGGCTGGTGCTGCATATCGCCCTGGAAGGCCGCGAAATCCTGGCCGCCACCCCGACCCACCACCACGTCCGCGCCGCAGCCGGCGAAACCTGGCACGATTTCGTGCAATGGACCCTGGCGCAGGGCGTCGGCGGGCTGGAAAACCTGTCGCTGATCCCCGGCACCGTAGGTGCAGCTCCGATCCAGAATATTGGGGCGTATGGGGCGGAAACCAAGGATTATTTCCTGTCGCTGACCGCGTTCGACCCGGCCAGCGGCGACGTGCGGGTGATGGACGGCGCCGACTGCCGCTTTGCCTACCGCGACAGCGTGTTCAAGCACGAAGGCCGCGAACTGATCATCCTCGACGTGAGCTTTGCCTTGCCGCGCGCCTGGCAGCCGAATTTGCGCTACGCCGAACTGGCCAATGCCGTGGCGGAGCAGGGCATTGCTGCGCCAACGCCGCAGCAAGTGGCGGATACCGTGATCGCCATCCGCCGCCGCAAGCTGCCCGACCCGGCGCAAATCGGCAATGCCGGCAGCTTCTTCAAGAATCCCGTGGTCAGCGCCGAGCACTGCGCCGCGTTGCTGGAAAAATTCCCGACCCTGGTCCATCACCGCCAGCCCGACGGCAGCGAAAAGCTGGCTGCAGGCTGGCTGATCGACCAGTGCGGGTGGAAGGGAAAGTCGATGGGCGCAGCCGGGGTCTATCCGAAACAGGCCCTGGTGCTGGTGAACAATGGCGGCGCTACCGGCGCAGAAGTGCAAGCCCTGGCCGCCGCCATCCAGGCCGACGTCTCGGCGCGCTACGGCGTAGCGCTCGAACCCGAGCCGGTCTTCATTTAAAAGTCGGGGTCAGGTCTGGCAATCGGACAAAATGTCCGATTGCCAGACCTGACCCCGACTTTCATTCTGCGTTGACGACGCGGTTGCGGCCGCCTGCCTTGGCGGCGTAAAGGGCGCGGTCGGCAGCCGACACCAGTTCGCTCCACGACGATTGCTTGGTGGGCACGACGGTCCGCACGCCGATCGACATGGTCAGCACGCCGTAAGGCGCGGCATTGGCATTTTCAATTTCCAGTTTTTCCAGTTGGCGCACGCACGACTGGGCGACATTCATGGCGCCGGCATTGTCGGTTTCCGGCAGGATGATGGCAAATTCCTCGCCGCCGTAGCGCGTGACCAGGTCGGCCGGCCGCTTCAGGTTTTCGGTCATGACCGCTGCCACCTTCTTCAGCGCCAGGTCGCCGGCCGGGTGGCCGTAGCTGTCGTTGTATTGCTTGAAATAGTCGACGTCGACCATCAGCAGCGACAAGGGTGTTTTGTCGCGCTTGCCGCGCTGCCATTCCAGCACCAGGGTTTCATCGAATCGGCGGCGGTTGGAAATGCCGGTCAGCGGGTCGAGCGCGGCCAGCTTTTGCAGCTCCACATTGGCGGCCGCCAGTTTCTGCTGGCTCTCGCGCAGGAAGCGGAACGCCTGGTCGCGCTGCAGGCGGTGGATGTGGGCATTCGAGTGGTGGCGCACGCGCGCCAGCAGTTCCAGCTTGTCGGGCAGCTTGACCAGGTAGTCATTGGCGCCGACGGCAAAGCCGTGCGCTTTCAGCTTCGGGTCCTCGCGGGCGGACAACACGATGATCGGCACGTGCGCCAGCATTTCCTCGGCGCGGAAGCGGCGGATCAGCTCAAAGCCGTCCACTTCCGGCATGACCAGGTCTTGCAGGATGACGGTCGGCTGCAGCGAGTTGGCGACCGAAATCGCTTCGCGCGCATCGGTGGTGAAGTGGAATTCGATATCGTCCTGGTCGGCCAGCATGCGCCGCACCGCTTCCGCAATGATCAACTGGTCGTCGACCAGCAGCACGCGTACCTTGAAGTGGGTCAGGCTTGGCTCGGTTTCCAGGTTCAAGGTGAGTACGTCAGGCATCGCTTTCCTTTAAGTCAGTTTGCCTCCGATCGTGCTTCGCAGGAATGGGCCGATCTTATCGAGAGGCAGGATGGTTTGCGCCGCATCCAGTTCGATCGCGGCGCGCGGCATGCCGTATACCGCGCAACTGGCCTGGTCCTGGGCAATGGTGTTCTTGCCCGCGCGGCGCAATGCCAGCATGCCTTCGGCCCCATCGCGCCCCATGCCGGTCAGTAGCACGCCGACTGCGTCGCCCTTCCAGTGCTGTGCCACGCAGTTGAAAAACACATCGACCGAGGGCCGGTAGGCGTAATCCTTCGGGTTGGCATCGTACCCCAGTTGGTACTTTTCATCCAGTACCAGATGGTCGTTGCTTTTGGCGACCATGACGATACCACCCTGCAGGGGAGTGCGACTTTCAATTGCACGCACTGGGACCGCCAGTTGTTCCGCCAGCCATTTGGCAAAATGGTCGGCGAAGTTTTCGTCGATGTGTTGTACCACAACGACGGCGCAGTTGGGCGGCGGCGTCCAGCCGGCGAGGATGCGCGCGATGGCCATCGGGCCGCCAGTCGAGGCGCCAATCGCCACCAGGGTGTCGAGGACCGCCTCGCGCGGCTCCGCCAGCGCTGCGTAGCGGCGCGGCTGCATGGACTGGCTGCCGCCGCTGTGGCGAATCAGCTTGTCCATGGTCTTGATCTTGTGCAGCAGCTCGGCGTCGCCGCCTGCTTTCCCCTGCAGCACCGGGGTGGCGGTCACGTCGAGCGCGCCGGCGCCAAGGGCGCGGAACACCTGGTTGACATTGTCCTGCGGACGCCCGGTCACCACCAGGATGGCGCAGGGGCTTTCCTCCATGATGCGGCGCGTCGCTTCAACCCCGTCCAGTTCGGGCATATTCAGGTCCATCAGGACCAGGTCGGGGCGGTCGGTAAGGCATTTCTGCACCGCTTCCAGCCCGGTGCGGGCGATCCATGCCACCTGGTGCTCCTGCGTGCTGGCGACCACGCGCCGCAGCGCTTCGGCCGCCATCGGGACATCGTTGGCAATGCCAATCCTCATCGGTATGCGTCGCCTATCAGGTCGGACACCGCATCGAGCAGCGTCTCGTCGTGGAAGCTGCCCTTGGTCAGGTAATAGTCCGCCCCCGCGGCCAGGCCGCGTGCGCGGTCTTCCGGCCGGTCCTTGTAGGAGACGATCATCACGGGCAGCTTGTGCAAGTGCAGGTCTTTCTTGATCAGGGTTACCAGTTCGATGCCATCCATGCGCGGCATGTCGACATCGGTGATGACCAGGTCGTAGTCGCCGCTGCGCACCACGTTCCAGCCATCGATGCCGTCAACGGCGATGTCCACTTCAAAACCGCGCCCGACGAGCAATTTACGCTCCATTTCGCGCACTGTCAGCGAATCGTCCACGACAAGGATGCGTTTCATTCTACGCCGTCCTGCGTGGTCTGCGCGCGTAAGTTGATGCAGGCCGCCTTCTTCCAGCAGCTTTTCGACCGAAAGCAACAGGTCGGGCACGTCCAGGATCAACACCGGTTCGCCATCGTCCAGCAGGGCGGCGGCGGAGATGTCGCGCATCTTGCCGAAAATCGGGTCGATGGCCTGTACCGCCAGGCTTTCCTCGCCGCGGATCTTGTCGACGACCAGGGCGTAGCGGCGCGCGCTGCCGCCGATGACGACCACCGGCATCTCCTCGGCATGGTCCATGTCGCCCAGTTCCAGCACCTGGGCAGCAGCCACCAGGCCAAGGTGTTCGCCGCCGTGATCGAAGAACTGCTTGTTTTCCAGCGTGTGCACGGCGCTTTGCGGCACCATGAGGACGCGTTCCACCTTGACGATGGGCACTGCATAAGCTTCGCCTTTGACGTCTACCACCAGTGCGCGCACGATCGATTGCGTGAGCGGCAGGGTGATCGAAGTGCGGAAGCCTTTGCCCAATTCGGATTCGATGCGCACCGTGCCGTTTTGCTGGCGGATGGTATCGTGCACGACGTCCAGGCCGACGCCGCGGCCGGAGATTTCGGTAATGCCGCCTTTCAGGCTGAAGGCGGGCAGGAACAGGAATTCCAGCAGCTCGGCCTGCGACATGGCGCCCACCATCTGCTCGGTGGCCATCTTGCGCTCGATGACGGTGCGGCGGATCTTTTCCGGATCGACGCCGCGGCCATCGTCGCTGATCTCGATATTCAGCATGCCGGCGCGGTGGCGCGCTTCCATCACGATGGTGCCGGTAGCTGGCTTGCCGGCTGCAAGCCGTTCTTGTGCACTTTCCATGCCGTGGTCGACAGCGTTGCGCAGCATATGGTTCAACGGGCTTTCGATGCGCTGCAGGATGTCGCGGTCGACCAGCGTGTCTTCGCCTTCCACCCGCAACACCACGTCCTTGCCCAGGTTGCGTGCCAGGTCGCGCACCATGCGCGGGAAGTGCTGGATGCCGTCGCGGAAGGGGCGCATGCGCAGCGATAGCACCTCGTCGACCATGTTTTCGGAACCTGTCAGCAGGCGCCGTTCGTAGTTTTCCATGTCGGTGATGTGCTCCAGCATGAATTGCTTGAGCGGCTGGCTTTTCTGGATCGCCAGCAGGGCCTTTTCCTTCAGTGCCGGGTCGCTGGTGCGGGATGCGGCTTCCATCACGTCTTCCAGCACCGCAAACAGGGCGGCCTGGTTGCGCTTGTAGCGCTGCATGCCCTGGATCAGCGGATGCAGCTGGTGCGCGTTGATGCGCGCTTCGCTCGCCAGCGCGAGCAGGCGGTCGAAGTTTTGCGCGGTTTTCATCGGGGGCAGGGAGCGGCCGGGCACCGGCTGTTCCGCTGTGCCGTCGGCCGGGGCCTCCACGACAGGAATATCCGGCTGGACCTCGGGCGCAGGCGCCGCTGCCGGCAGGGCAGGCGGCAGGCCGAGCGGCTCCGGCAGGAAGGCAATGCCCTGCACATCATTCATGGTCTTGCTGACTTGCGCGCCATTCGCCGCCAGCCAGGCATCCAGGTCGCCATTGACGCGCGAGCACTGCACGATCAGGTCGACCGCAGCCAGCAGGGCGTCAACCCGGTTGGCCGTCAGTTTCAGCTTGCCTGCCTGGGCGGCGATGAACGCATCTTCCATGCCGTGGGCCAGTTGCACGATCATCTCCAGCCCGACGATGGAAGCGGCGCCCTTGATCGAATGCGCCGCCCGCATCATGGATTCGACCGCGGCCGGATCGTTGCGGCGCTCGAAGGCCAGCAGGCCGTCCGTCAGGATCTGCGTCTGGCTGTCGGCCTCCATGCGGAACAGGTCCAGCATGGAGAACTGGCTCAGGTCATCCTTCTTGTCGGTCATCGCAGGGTCCTCGCGAGTTGGTAGCCCAGCAGGCTGTCGTCCAGGCAGCCGACCTGCATGTCCTGGTGCGCCAGCACGCCGGCCAGGTAACGCTCAATGCCTTTGTTGATGGTGGCGGCCGGCGCTTTGAGTTCGCTGGCGGCGTAGCGGATGATGCCGTGCAGTTCCGCCACCGGCAGCGCATAGGACTGGGCCTCCCACTGCACCAGCAGCATGCGGGCGAAAGTATAGCGGCCGCTGGCTGCTTCGCCGCCGGCTTCGTCGATGCCCAGCAGCTCGGCCAGGGAGATGCAGGGATACAGCTTGCCGCCGGCATTGACGACGCCGCGCAGCCCGCGCGCATTGCGGTGCGGCAGGCGATGGGGAACGGCTTTCGGCGCAATCTGCTGGAACATATTGGTCGGCAGGGCCAGCCACTCGCGGCCAATGCGGAAGGCGACGCAGGAGCTGTCGTGCCGCGCGCCTTGTTCCTGCGGGGCGCGGAAGTGCTCGGCCCATTCGCGCAGGTAGCCGAGATCGACGGGCCGCTGCAGGTTGCGTAATGCGGCTCCGGCATACACCTCGCAGTTGCGGCAGTGGACCGCCTTGTCGAGGATCTCGCAGCTATGGTCGCCGGCGACGCCGATGCGGTTCCAGCAGGCGTCCAGGTCTTGGATTTGATCAGTCATTGTTTTCGTCGGCTATCACTGTGGCTGCTGGCGCTGGAACGCGCGCGCGGCACGGGCCTTCAACGTGGCGGCGGCGCTGCTGTTGCCGGCTTGTTCTTGCAGCAGGGCCAGGTGGCACAGGGCTTCGTAATGGTCCGGTTGCAGGTAGAGGCAGCGTTTCAGGTGTGCTTCGGCATCGGCTGGCTTGCCGCTGGTTTCGGCCAGCAGGCCGAGGATGAAATAGGCTTCGGCCGACTCGGGCTGTTGGGCGAGGAATTCGCGGCAGGCGGAATCGGCCTGCAGCACCTTGCCGGCGTCGGCCAGCTTGCGCGCGTGCGCCAGCAGGGATTCGTCGCCGGCGGCGGCCAGCGTCGGCGCTGCGGTTGCGCTGGCGCCGGTGCTGCTGCCATGGTGCGGCCGCGGCGAGCCGGCTGCCTTGGCGGTGGGCGGCACTGCGCGGACCGGCGCCGGCGGGCGCCGATGGGCGGGGCTGGCGCTGGACGACACAGGCGCGCTGGCGGGCAGGGAGGCGCGGGCAGGGGCGCCGGGGCGCTTGATATCCTTGCGCAGGGCGAAAGCCTGCCGGTGCGGCAGGGGCGAAAAACCATGGCGCACAAAGGACGGCACCTCGGCGTAGCCAGCCAGGATCATGCCGTCGTTGGCCAAGTGGTCCGACAGGCGTTCAATGGCGGCCGCGGTGGTCGGCTCGTCGAAATAAATCAGCAGGTTGCGGCAAAAGATCACGTCATACTGGCGCGCCGTGCCAAGTTCGCCCTCCAGGATGCTGCCCTGGCCGAAGCGGATGCGCGCCCGCAGCGCATCGTCGATGCGATACAGTTCATCTTCGCCCGACCAGGCGAAATAGCGGTCGCGGAACGATAATTCCTGCCCGCGAAACGCATTGCGTCCAAATACCCCCGCCTCGGCGCGCACAATGCAGGCCGCGCTGATGTCCACGGCGTCGATCAGGAACGATTGCGGCTTCACGCCCGCGTCGAACAGCGCCATCGCCATCGAATAGGGCTCTTCGCCGCCGGCGCAGGGCACCGACAAAATGCGCACGACCCTGGCCCCTGCGGCCAGCCGCTGGCGGACAAAGGCGACCGCCGCTGCAAATGCCTGAGGATCGCGGAACAGCCAGGACTCCGGCACCACCACCAGCTCCACCAGCTCGCGCAACTCCGCCTCGTCCAGCCCATCGACATAGGCCTTGCGCGCTGTCGCGCCGGTCGCTTCCATGCGCCGCTTGACCGCCAGTTCGACCGTGTTGCGGGCCAGGTTCATGCCGGTCAGGCGGCGCAATGTGGAGAGCACGTTCATCCTGTAGCCACCTCCGCCGGGAACAGGCGCGCCCGCAACTCGGCCGGCAGCAGGTCATTGACCTCGACCAGCTGCACCATGCCGTGCGCATCGCCCGCTACCTGGCCCAGGAAAGGCGCCGCCTGCACGCCGCTTGGCGCCAGGTCTTGCGGCGCCACGTCCTGCACGCCCTGCACCCGCTCCGCCATCAGTCCCAATGCGTGCACCGTGCCGTCGGGCGCAATGTAATCGGCCACCACGATGCGGGTGTCGTAATGCTGCCGCGACGGCGCCCTGCCGCTGATGCGCGACAGGTCGATCACCGGCAGCGGCGTGCCGTGCAGGTTCATCAGGCCAGCCACACTGTCCGGCGCCAACGGGATGCCCTTCAGTTCCAGCGAGGGCAGCACACGCCGCACCTGCCGCAAGGGTAGGCCGTAGCGGTCGGCGCCAATGTGGAAGACTAGTACTTTCATGCGTTGACGGCGAAAGTGGAGACGCTCGATTGCAGGTCGCCGGCCGCGTACTGCAGCTGGTGCACGGCCTCGCTGGTTGCCTTCAGCGATTCGACGGTCTGCTGGGTGGCATCGTTAAGCTGCATCATGGTTTCGGTAATCTGCTGCGCGCCGACGGCCTGCGCCTGCATGCCCTGCAGCACCGCGTCGAACTGCGGCGCCAGTTTCTGCACCTGGTCCATCACGCCCGACAACTGGTCGGTCACCTGGCGCACCTCGCCTACGCTGCGGCGGATCTCTTCCGAGAACTTGTCCATGCCCATCACGCTGGCCGATACAGCCGACTGCATTTCCTTCAGCATCTGCTCGATATCCCAGGTCGACACCGAAGTCTGGTCGGCCAGGCGGCGGATTTCAGTTGCCACCACCGAGAAGCCGCGTCCCGCTTCGCCGGCCTTCTCGGCTTCGATGGCGGCATTCAGCGACAGGATATTGGTCTGGTCGGCCACCTTGGTAATGGTGGTCAGCACGGAGTTGATGTTGGACGCTTTTTCCGACAGCGCGGCCAGCTTGGCATTGATCGAATCGGTCGCGTTGACCATGTTCTGCATGGTCTGGTCCATGCGGCGCAGGTTGCCCTGGGCCTCGGACGTGGCGCTGGTGGTGTAGTCGGCCACAGCGGTCGCATCTTCCATCGTCTTCAGCAATTGCGAGGTATTGGACGAAATCTCCTTGGTGGTGCTGAGCACCTCCACCGAAGTCTGTGCCTGCTCGACGCCGGTTGCCTCCTGCTGCTTGGCCGAAGCGGCAATCTCGGTGGCCGAGGTGGTGACCTGGATGCCCGCCTTCTGCACATTGGTCAGCAACTGGCGCAGGTTGTCGAACATGCGCTGCAAACCGTCGCCCAGCTGGCCGATGGCGTCGTCGCCACCCACGGAAATCTTGCCGGTCATGTCGCCGCCGGCAGCGCGTGCCACAACGCCAAGCAAGGAGTCGACTTTCGCGCGCAGTTCATTGGTCTGCGCCTGCTCGCGCAGCGTCGCGTCCTGCAGTTGCTGCGCCATCTTGTTGAAGTCTTCGCTGACTTTCCCCAGTTCGTCGCCCGACGTCACCACGGTTCGGGCGGCCAGGTCGCCGCTGCCCAAGCGGGCGAGCCCAGCGGTCAGGTTGGCCAGCGGGCCGAGGATGGCGCGCCCCAGCGTATAGGCGATCAGCAGGGACAGCACGAATACCGCCGCGCCGCCGCCCAGCAGCAGGTTGTTCTGGTTTGAGTGCAGGTCAACCGCCTTGGCGCTGCGCTCGGCCAGCAAGCGGCGCTCTTCTTCGGCCGCCTGGTCCAGCAGTTCGCGCGCGCTGGCCACGATGGCGCCGGCTTCCTTCAGTTCCGACGACTGCCCCAGGATTTCGGCTGCGCCTTTGGTATCGCCCAGCGAGCGTCGCTTGTCGATCTGGCGGCGGATGTTGACGTCGGCCCAGGTGGTGAGCAAGGCCTGCGCGCGCTTCAGGCGCTCGTTCTGTTGCGGATTGTCCGCCGTCAGCTGGACCGCTTTGGCGACTTGCTGCTTCAGCTGCTCCGCGTTTTCGCGCTCGCTGCCGATCAGGGCTTCGCTGCCGGTCAGGATATAACCGCGCGTGTCGACCTGGATTTGCAGCGACACGCTGTTGATGCGGTCGAGCTGGAGCAGCACCTCCATCGTATGCCTGTCCCACCTGTTGGCATCGGTCAGGCTGGCGAAATTGTTATAGGCCAGTATCAAAAGTAGCAAGATGATTGCCACTATGCTGCCGAAGCCGATATACAGTTTATTCTTGATGCTTAGATTGTTCATGCGCGGGTCTCCGGGGACGGGGGGCTTTCTTCCAAGGCAATGTAGCAAAAAAAACGGGCCGCGCAAAGCGGCCCGTCATAGGAGAGCGGGGGCAGTTTATTGGCCGCGCTTGTTCCTTGCGTTGGCGGCGATGCGCATGCGCAGCGCGTTCAGCTTGATGAAGCCGCCGGCGTCGGCCTGGTTGTAGGCGCCGCCGTCTTCGTCGAAGGTGGCGATGGTCTGGTCGAACAGCGAATCGGTCTTCGAATCGCGGGCCACGACGATCACGTTGCCCTTGTACAGCTTGACGCGTACCCAGCCGTTCACGGTGGCCTGGGTGTGGTCGATCAGGGTCTGCAGCGCGACGCGCTCAGGCGCCCACCAGTAGCCGTTGTAAATCAGGGAGGCGTAGCGCGGCATCAGGTCGTCCTTCAGGTGCGCCACTTCGCGGTCCAGGGTGATCGACTCGATGGCGCGGTGCGCCTTCAGCATGATGGTGCCGCCAGGGGTTTCGTAGCAGCCGCGCGACTTCATGCCGACGTAGCGGTTTTCCACCAGGTCCAGGCGGCCGATGCCGTGCTTGCCGCCCAGGCGGTTCAGTTCAGTCAGGACAGTGGCCGGGGACATGCGCTTGCCGTTCAGGGCCACGATGTCGCCTTTTTCGAATTCGATGTCCAGGTATTCCGGCTGGTCCGGGGCAGCCTCCGGGCTGACGGTCCAGCGCCACATCGATTCTTCGGCTTCGGCGCTCGGGTTTTCCAGGTGGCGGCCTTCGAAGGAAATGTGCAGCAGGTTGGCGTCCATCGAATACGGCGCGCCGCCGTTCTTGTGCTTCATGTCGATTTCGATACCGGCGTCTTCCGCGTATTTCAGCAGTTTTTCGCGCGACAGCAGGTCCCACTCGCGCCATGGAGCGATCACGCGCACGCCTGGCTTCAGTGCATAGGCGCCCAGTTCGAAACGCACCTGGTCATTGCCCTTGCCGGTGGCGCCGTGCGAGATGGCGTCGGCGCCGGTCTGGTTGGCGATCTCGATCAGGCGCTTGGCGATCAGCGGACGCGCGATCGAGGTGCCCAGCAGGTATTCGCCTTCGTACACGGTGTTGGCGCGGAACATAGGGAAGACGAAGTCGCGCACGAACTCTTCGCGCACGTCGTCGATGAAGATGTTCTCAGGCTTGATGCCGAACTTCAGCGCCTTGGCGCGTGCCGGTTCCAGCTCTTCGCCCTGGCCCAGGTCGGCGGTGAAGGTCACGATTTCGCACTGGTAGTTATCCTGCAGCCATTTCAGGATCACGGAGGTGTCCAGGCCGCCGGAGTAGGCGAGGACTACTTTCTTTACGTCGCTCATGATTTTCTCAGTCAGTTGGTATAGGTTGGTGTTGCCTGAAAAATGGGGTACGTCCCCATTTATTGAGCAATCTTGCCCAGCAGCAAATATTCGATCAGGGCCTTCTGTACGTGCAGGCGGTTCTCGGCTTCGTCCCACACCACGGATTGCGGGCCGTCGATGACTTCGGCGGCGACTTCTTCTCCGCGGTGGGCCGGCAGGCAGTGCATGAACAGGGCGTCCGGCTTGGCGCGGGACATCTTGGCGGCATCGACGATCCAGCCGTCGAAGGCTTTCAGGCGGGCCGCGTTTTCTTCTTCGTAGCCCATCGAAGTCCACACGTCGGTGTTGACCAGGTCTGCACCTTCACAGGCGTCGGACGGGTTGGTGAAGAAGGTGTAGCGGTCGGTCGATACCAGCGACATGTCCATGTCGTAGCCGTGCGGCGTGGAGACATTGACGTGGAAGCCGAAGACTTCAGCCGCCTGCAGCCAGGAATACAGCATGTTGTTGGCGTCGCCCACCCAGGCTACGACCTTGCCCTTGATCGAGCCGCGGTGCTCGATATAGGTGAAGATGTCGGCAAATACCTGGCATGGATGGTGTTCGTTGGTCAGGCCGTTAATCACCGGCACGCGCGAATGCGCAGCGAAACGCTCGATGATGTCCTGGCCGAAGGTGCGCACCATGATGATGTCGCACATGCGGGACATCACCTGGCCGGCGTCTTCCACCGGCTCGCCTCGGCCCAGCTGGGAGTCGCGGGTATTCAAGTAGATCGCTGCGCCGCCCAGCTGGTGCATGCCGGCCTCGAAGGACAGGCGGGTACGGGTCGAATTCTTGTCGAACACCATGACCAGGGTGCGGTCGATCAGCGGGTGGTAAATCTCGTAGGCCTTGAATTTGCGCTTGATTTCCGCTGCGCGGGCGATCACATATTCGTACTCCTCCAGGGTCAAATCGTTGAACTGGAGATAGTGCTTGATGCTTTTAGGTGGTATAGACATCTTTGCAAAGTTTTGCTGCGGTGGACTAAAGATTATACGGGCATTTCAGTAAATCGTGGCCGGGCGTTCGGGATCATGGTGCGGCGCCGATATCGGCAGGTCCAGCGTGAAGGTGGTGCCTGCGTCGCTGCTGTCGACGGCGATCTGGCCGCCCAGCAGGGAGGTGACGATGTTGTAACTGATTGATAAGCCCAGGCCCGAGCCGCCCTGGCCCAGTTTGGTGGTGAAAAACGGGTCGAAGATGCGCGTCAGGTTTTCCTGCGCGATGCCGCCGCCGTTGTCACTGAAGGATATTAGCACGCGGTCCTCCACCGGCGTGGAGGCCACCAGGCGCAGTTGGCCGCCTTCGCGGCCGTCGAAGGCATGCAGCAGGGCGTTGTTGATCAGGTTCGTGACCACCTGGCCAAAGGGGCCGGGGTAGCTGTCCAGCATGATCAGCTCCGGCACGTCGAATTCGATCTTGTGGCCGTCCTTGCGGATGCGGTTCATCACCGTGGCCACCACCTCGTGCGTCACCTGGTGCAGGTTGAAGATGCGGCGCTGTTCGGTGGTGCGGTCCACCGCCACCTGCTTGAAGCTGGAAACCAGGTCCGCGGCGCTGTGCAGGCCGCGCATTACCAGGGCCGAGGCCTTGCGCGTATTGTCGATGAAGGACAGCAGTTCGGACTTGCGCAGTCCCGGGCCGTTGATCGCTTCTTCCAGTTCGTTGGTCTTCTGTTCCAGCGTGCTGGCAATCAGCAGGCTGTTGCCGATCGGCGTATTCAGTTCATGCGCCACGCCTGCCATCAGCGCGCCAAGGGCTGCCAGTTTTTGCTGCGATACCAGTTGCGACTGGGCTTCCTGCAGCTGGCCGTAGGCCAGGGCGTTATCGAGCGCGATGGCGCCGTAGGCGCACAGGGTGCGGAAAATCAGCCGTTCCCGTTCGCCATAGGCGTTGGCGTGCATCGCTTGCGCCGTCATCACGCCCAGCGCCCGTTCGCCCACCAGCAGCGGCACGTACAGGGCGCTGCGGCTGGCTGCCGTGCCGGGCGTGACCGTGCTGTCGCGCTCGGGCGGAATCTGGTCGATGTACACCTCGCGCCGCTCGCGCAGGCATTGCGCGGTGTAGGCGGTGGGGTGGTCGAGCGGGATCGCGTTGCGGGGCAGTGCCTGGCCGGCTTCCACGCCGAAGGCGCGTTCCAGCTGGCGGCCCGCCGGATCGACCAGGTAGACGGCAAAGGTATTGGCCGACAGCAGGGCGTGGGTGTGGCGGTCCAGTGCCTGGAATACGGCGCCCGCATCGAGGTGGGTGGTGATTTCCTGGCCGATGGCCGATAGCCGCTCCAGCAGTTTGGTCGTTTGCTGCAGCACTTCGGCGCGGCGCGCTTCCGACATCGCCAGCTCGCGATGGTGCAGGCCTTCCGCGCGTGCCTGCTCGGTCTGGTGGTGCACTTGCATGGCGATGGCGCGGCTGGTGGCTTCCAGCGTGTGCGTCTTCTCGCGCGCGGCGCTGGCTGCTGTCGCCATCTCATAAGCGCGGGCGAAATCGCCCAGGCGCGCATATTCCGCGCCCAGCGCGTCGTACAGGTCGCCCGGCACGGTGTAGCCCTTGATGGTCTGCGCCGCTTCCAGCGCCTTGTGCAGGTAATGCAGGCGGGCGTTGGGCGCTTCCATGCCGGGCGGCGCGGACAACTGGAGCTGGCCGTGGATCAGGGCCAGCACGCGCAGCGCGGCCACGTGGTGGAAGGCGTTGTGGTGGCGCGAGGCGCGTTCCACTGCCAGCAGCGCCATGTCCAGCGCCTCCAGCGAGCGATTCAGGAAACACAGGGCATGCGCCTGGCCGCGCAGCGCGACAATCTTGAAGTCGCCCTGCTGCAGCGCTTCGGCACGCTCCGACAGGCGCTGGAACGCGTCCAGCGCTTCGCCGTAATCCTTCTTGTCCAGGCATAGCTCGCCCAGGTGCTGCAGGGCGATGGCGTAGGTGCGGCCGTTGGCTTGCGGCGCCAGGATCACCAGCGCTTCGCGCAGCAATTCCTCCGCCGCGTCCAGCCGGCCCAGGCGGCGCACGATGTCCGCCGTGTGCACCAGGCAGGAGCCAATACTGCGCGGCCAGCCGGTGGGGCGGGCAAGATCCATGGCGCGCTGCATCCATTCCAGGCCGGAATGGTGGTCGTTCAGTTGCGAGAATTTTTCCGCAATATTGATCGCCGCGGTGGCGGCGGCGCGGATCTGGCCCGTCTCCAGCGCGGCCTCGTAGCTGCGGATGTAGAAGCCGGCCGAGTTGCCGATGTCGCCGGCCTGGCTGGCGGCGATGGCGAAAAAGTCGTTGATCCAGCAATCGACGCTGGGCGCTACCTCTTCGGACAGGTCGAAACGCAGGCCCCAGCGCTCGCTGGCAGCATGCAGGTCGCGCAGGGCAGCCCAGCGCGCCTGGACCGCATCGGCAATCGCCGCGCGCTGCTCGTCGCCCGCCGCGTGGGCGGCATTGGAGCAGGCTTCCAGCTCGGCATCGCGCTGGCCGTGGTTGCCGCGGTCGACGGAAATCCAGGCTTTCAGCCAGTGCGCGTCGGCGCGGCCGATATTGTCGCCTTGTGCTTCGAATACTTCCAATGCACGCGCAGCCTGGTTGGCTGCCGCATCAAGTTCGCCCTGCAGCCAGCGGATCTCGCCATCGACCAGTTGCAGCCGCGCTTCCAGCGAAGCGCGCGCATCGTCGGGCAGGTGGGCCGATGGCAGCAGGGCTGCCGCCTCGCCCGCCAGTTCCTGCGCCCGCTTGCCGTCGCGCTGGCGCAGGTGCCAGGCCAGGGGCAGCAGCACCGGAAGCCGCGCAATGCCGCGCAGGGGCAGGAGCTCAAGCTCCCACTGCGCAACGGCATCGTCATCGGCAAACTGAAGCTGCATCGGCGTCCCGTCAGTAAAGCGTTTGCGAAGACTCGTGCAACAACTGGCCGTACAGCGTATGCCGCATTTTCGCGATCTTGCCCTCGTTGACGGCCTCCAGCACCGCGCATTGCGGCTCGCTCAGGTGCCGGCAGTTGTAGAACCGGCAGCCCCCAAGATAGGGCTGGAAATCGCGGAAGGCCCGTTCCAGCATGCCTTCGCTCAGGTGGTACAGGCCGAATTCCTGGAAGCCCGGCGAATCGATCACGCTCGAATCCGGACCCACGTGGTAGAGGCGGGTGAAAGTGGTGGTGTGCTTGCCTGTGTCGAGCGCCTCGCTGATTTCGCGCGTGGCGATGTCGGCGTCTGGCACCAGGATGTTGATCAACGAAGACTTGCCCATGCCGGACTGGCCGATCAGGATCGAGGAATGCCCTTGCAGCAGCGGCGCCAGCGTGGCGCCGGTCTGCTCGGGCTGGCCGGTGGCGGAAACTTCGATCACCTCGTAGCCCATCGCCGAATAGACCTGCAGGCGCTTGCGGGCGTGTTCGAGCATCTCGGTCACGTCGACCTTGTTCAGCAGCAGGCGCACGTGGATGCCCGCCGCCTCCGCTGCCACCAGGGCGCGCGACACCAGGTCGTCCGAGAAGCTTGGTTCCGCGGCGACCACGATGAACAGTTGGTCGACATTGGCGGCCAACAGCTTGGACTTGTACTGGTCGGAGCGGTACAGCAGCGTCTTGCGCTCCTGGATTTTGTCGATCACCGCCTGGTCGGGCGAAGTCAGGGTCAGGTCGACGATGTCGCCGACCGCCACATTGGTCTTCTTGCCGCGCGTGACGCATTGAAGGCGCTGGCCTTCCGCTTCCGCCAGGTAGTGGCGGCCGTGGGCTGCGATGATGGTGCCGGTGCGTTTGGTTCCTTTGCTCATGCCTGGCCCAGTGCATCGGCCTTGGCGGCGCAGATGAAATCGTTGATCGACAAGCCGTTGACCGAATGCGTGTCGTAGCGCACCTGGCAGGTCTTGTAGCCCACCACCAGCTCAGGGTGGTGGTCTTCGCGGTGCGAGATATAGGCTAGCGCATTCACGAAAGCCATCGTCTCGTAGTAGTTGTTGAAGCCGAAAGTGTTCACCAGCTTGCCGCTGGCCATGCTCCAGCCATCCAGCAACTGGACCAGGCGCAGCGCTTCGGCGGCGTCCAGGGCTTGCGTCTGGTGGCTGCAGCGCAGGGCGCGCAGGTCGGCCGCGGTGTGGATATTCGCTGTCATTGGGATGTCGCCAGGTTGAGTTGACGAATCCGCACGCTGGCGGGCGGGTGCGAATCGTAGAAGGCCGAATGCAGCGGGTCGGGCGTCAGGGTCGAGGCATTGTCCTCGTACATCTTGACCAGCGCCGACACCAGGTCACGCGCATCGGTATGCCTGGCGGCGAAGGCATCGGCCTCGAACTCGTGCTTGCGCGAGCTGAGCGACATCAGGGGGCCAAACAGGAAGGTAAATACCGGCAACACCAGCATGAACAGCAATAGCGCCAGTGCATCGTTGGACTGGCCGGGCACGATGATCGGATTCACGCCCAGGCCGGTGTAGAACCACAGCTGGCCTTTCAGGTAGCCCAGCAGGGCCAGGAAGCCCAGCGACAGGCCGAACATCACCACGATGCGCTTGACGATGTGTTTCAGCTTGAAGTGGCCCAGTTCGTGGGCCAGCACCGCCTCGACTTCCTGTGGCGACAGGCTGGACACCAGGGTGTCGTAGAACACGATGCGCTTGGCCGCGCCGAAGCCGGAGAAATAGGCATTGCCATGCGCGCTGCGCTTGGACCCGTCCATCACGAACAGTCCCTTGGAGGCAAAGCCCACGCGCGCCATCAGGCCCTCGATGCGCTGCTTCAGCGATTCGTCGGCCAGCGGCGTGAACTTATTGAACAGCGGCGCGATCAGGTTAGGGTAGAGCGCCATCACCAGCAACTGGAAGCCGCACCACACGAACCAGGCGTACAGCCACCACAGGCTGCCCGCTTTCTCCATCAGCACCAGGATCACCCACACCAGCGGCAGGCCGATCACGGCAGCGACGCCGACGCCTTTGACCAGGTCGAAGAAGAACAGGCGCTTGCTCATCTTGTTGAAGCCGAAGCGCTCTTCCAGCGTGAACTGCCGGTAGTAATCGAGCGGCAGGTCGATCAGGCCCGAGACCACGCTGAAGGCGACGATCAGCGCAAGCTGGTAAGTCATGCCGCCACCGGTGGCGTTGAACAGGGAAGTCGACAGCCATTGCAGGCCGCCCAGCAAGGTAAAGCAGATCAGCGCAATGCTGGACACCATCATGTTCAAAAGCCCAAGCTTGGTGCGCGCGATGGTGTAGTCGGCGGCTTTCTGGTGGGCGGCAAGGGGGATCTTTTCCGCGAAATCGGCTGGCACGGCGGCGCGGTTTTGCAATACATGGCGGATGTGGCGCGAGGCAAGCCAGAAGCGCACCACCAGGGTTAATGTTAAAAATGCAACGAACAAAAACGAAAACGCGTGTGAATACATTCTGTGCCTGTGAGAAAATGGCGGATTAACCTGCCTAATATTGTCTTAGAGAGAATTATGTCACAAGCGAACGACACCCCAGCAACCCCGGCCACCCCACAGCGCCCGAATGAAATGAACCTGGTGTGGGTCGACATGGAGATGACCGGCCTGGAGCCTGAGACCGACCGCATTATCGAAGTGGCAATGGTGGTCACCGACATGCACCTGAACGTGCTGGCCGAAGGCCCGGTGCTGGCGATCCACCAGTCGGACGAAACGCTGGACAAGATGGACGCCTGGAACAAGGGCACCCACGGCCGCTCCGGCCTGATCGACCGCGTCAAAGCGTCGACCGTGACCGAAGCCCAGGCAGAAGCCGAATTCATCGCCTTCATGCGCCAATGGGTCCCGAACGGCAAATCCCCGATGTGCGGTAACACCATCGGCCAGGACCGCCGCTTCATGGTCAAGTACATGCCGAAGCTGGAGGCCTTCTTCCACTACCGCAATATCGACGTGTCGACCCTGAAAGAGCTGGGCCGCCGCTGGAAGCCGGAAATGGTCGCCGGCTTCAAGAAAGCCCAGAAGCACACCGCCCTGGCCGACATCATCGAATCGATCGAAGAGCTCAAGTACTACCGCGAGAACTTCATCAAGCTGTAAAACAGCCGAGCCCGTGTCAACCTTGGGGTCAGGCCCCCAGGTTGACACGAGCTGTGCTGCGCAGCCCGAGCAGCAGCGCCGCGCCCGCCAGCAAGGCCAGCGCACAGCCTAGCGGGACAGGCGGCAAGCCTGCTCCCGTCGCCGGGACAAATACCGGCAGCCGTGTAAAGTCCACCGCCCCGAACGGCTTTTCGTCGAAAACGTAAGGGTAGAAGTGGCGCCGCACGCGCTCGTGGTAGGCGGCCACGCGATCCAGGTAGTCCATGCGGGCCTGCAGGTCCGTCCCCGCCAGCCGATGCAGCAGCACCTGCACATTCACTCCCGCCAGCAATAATCCCGCGTTGCGCGTCCACTCTTCACGCGACCACAGCGCGCTGCGGTACTGCGCCGCCTGCCCCGCAACCATGTCATCCCCGGCCTGGTGCATGGCGTAATACCATTTCCAATGGAAGCCTTCAGGCAGCGGCGCCGTGTCCTTCCACTCGGGATTGGTGCGGAAGAAGCGCTGCATTGTCTCTTCCCTCGGCTTGTCCCACGCCGTATGCACCGCCTGGCGCTGCGCCAGGGCCAGTTCCGCGCCTTGCGCAACCGGAATGGCCCGCTCCAGCGCAGCGTTGACTGCCGTCGGCAGCACCAGTGCGAGTAGCACGAACGCGGCCAGCAGCAACGCGGCGCCCGCTGCGGCGTTACGCGCCACGGCCGCGCCCCAGGCGGCCGCGCCGCACCAGAAAACAAGGTAGAGCAGCGCGGCGCCCGCCATCAGGGCCGTTTCACCCGGTGCGGCGCCGGATAGGAGCGCGCCGGCAAGCAATGGCAGGAGCAAGGCTGCGGCAACCAGGGCAAGCCGCAGCAGCACGCGGCGGCGCCATAGCACGCCGGGCTTGCCGGGCAGGGAAGACAGCAACCGCAAACGCCCGGCCTCGCGCTCGCCGCTGACCATGTCGTGCATCAGGGCGATAATGAACAGCGGCGCCAGGTAGACCAGCACAAAGGCGAAGTCGAATCGTCCGGGCGCGGCCAGCTCAGGGTTGATCGCTTCCGATTCATAGAGCTGCGCTTGCAGCCCGAGGGCGCGCACCTGCAGCGCATAGGGCTGGACGTCCCGCTGCCCGATGGCGGCAAAGGCCAGTGGTGACGCCGGGTCGAAGGTCAGGTGGGGCGTGTAGTAGGCCGCGAGCCCGGCATCGCCGTCGGCAGGCTGGCGCGCCGCCCGCTCTGCAAGGTCGGCGGCATGGACGGCAGCAATCCGTTCCAGCGCGACGCGCTGCGCGCCCGTCACACGCATGCCGTTCCAGACCGACAGTGCGGCCAGTAGCGCCAGTACCACGAACGCCGCAGCCGCAGGCCGCGAACTTAGCAACAGCAGGAGTTCAAATTTCCAGTTCTTCATTCAGATATTCCTTTCCAGGCGGCGCGCGACCCAGGCGGCCAGCAATGCGGCGGCGCCCAGCCAGCCGGCGAAGATGGCCAATGCGGGCCATACGCGCTGCGTGACCGTAAGTTCAAGCGGGGAGGGAGGATGGCTGTAGCGCGGCAGCGCGCGCCAGTAGTCAGCCGAAATGCGCTGTGCACGATCGTCGTGGTACTTCACTTTTTCGGCGTGCAACCGGTTCAGCGCCTGGACCAGGCGATAGCGGTAGTCCTCGCCGGCCAGAAGGAAGCGCTCATGCGCCGCACGGTCGGTATCTGCCAGCGCCGCCGACATGCTGCGCAATGCCAGTAGCGGCACCGCCAGCGCCGCCGTATCCAGCACGTTGCCTTGCGCGGCCTGGCGTGCAAAGTCGCGCTGCATGCTGGACAAAAACAGCTCGCTGGTCAGGCGCTCGCCTTCCTCGATCACCAGCCCCTTGTAGTTGACGGGCAGTTCCTCCACCTTGCTGACGCCATAGCGTTTCAGCACGCTGTCGCGGAAATTGCGGAAGTAGGGATCGTCCGGATTATGGCTGTCCCCGATGCGCGCCAGTTCGGCGTGGACGGCGGCTTCCATTTCGATGCGGGTAGGGCGCGGCACCAGGCCGGAAGCCAGGTCGGGCAGCACGCGCGGCAGCAGGACCGCCATCAGGGCCCAGGCGCCGACCAGCAAAAGCAGCGCATCGCGCGCCCGCCGTGCCAGCGCGGAAAGCAAGACCGCAGCGACGGACCACAACAGCAGGTATGCAGCATAGCCCAGCGCCAGCCAGCCGGCCGGCGCCGCCAGCAGCGGATCGGCCGCTGCGATCAGCACCAGGGCTGCCAGCGCCGGCGCCGCCAGCAGGAGGGCCAACACGCTGTGTGCCGCCAGCTTGCCTGCCACCAGCGCGCCGCCGCTGACGCCATGGGCCAGCATTAGCCGCAGTTGCCCCCGTTCGCGCTCGCGCGCCAGGGCGCCGAACGCCAGGAACACCAGAAGCAAAGGAGCCAGCACCTGCAGCACGAAGGCCGGCGTCAATTGCCCGAAGCGCAGCAATAGCGAGGACTGGCCGGCGTCGCTGAAGTTGGCGCTGTTCTGGCGATGCCCTTCCAGGTACAGCGTGCTGCCGGTGAAAGGGGCGACGCCGAAGTCGAAGAAGGCGAGGGCAGTCAGCGGGCGGAACACGTAGTGCCCGTAATGCACCACCCGATGCGGATGGCGGTCCGGCTGGCTGTTCCACTGGTCGTCGGCCTGCTGCTGGAGGCGGGCACGCTGCGCTTCCACGCTGTGGGCGCGCTCCAGGCTGACCATGATGGCCGCCAGCGTCAGCACCAGCAGCAGGCCAGCCGCAGCAACAGCGACCCTGTTGCGCCGCAGGGCGCGCCATTCCTCCAGCGCCACCCGCCAGGCGATAGCGGCAAACGCGGGCCTCATGCCGCCCTCCGTGCATCGGCATAGCGCTGGAACAACTGCTGGACATCGAAGCGCTGCGGCCCGTGCGCGGCCAGTTCATGGGCAATGCGGCCCCGGTCCAGGAAGCCGATGCGGTCCGCTACTTCGGCGGCGCCCAGCAGGTCGTGCGTCACCATGAACACCGTGACGCCGTGCTCGCGCAGCTTGAGCAGCAGGGCGTTGAACTCACTGGTGGCATGCGGGTCCAGGCCAGAGGTCGGCTCGTCCAGCAGCAGTACAGGCACCAGGCGCGCCGCCGCCAATGCAATGGCAACCTTCTGGCGCATGCCTTTGGAGTAGCCGGCCAGGCGACGGTCCCAGGCCGCCGGGTCCAGGCCGACGTCGTCCAGCGCCGCCTCGATGATGGCGGGTGCGGCGTCGGCGCCGCCCATGCGCAGCAGGTAGTCGAGGTTCTCGCGTGCCGACAGGTGTTCGTACAGGGCGACGTTCTCCGGCACGTAGGCCAGGCTGGCGCGCGCCGCCAGCGGCTCGAACGCGGGATCGATGCCGCACACACGGGCATAGCCCTCCGCCGGGCGCGCGAAGCCGAGGAAGGCGTTCAGCGTGGTGGATTTGCCGGCGCCGTTGCCGCCCAACAGGGCGTAGATCTCGCCCTGCCGTACCTGCAAGTCGAGGCAGTCAAGCACGCTAGCCGTGCCATAGCGGACCGTCAGGCCCACCGCTTCAAGTGCAATTTTAGTCATCTGTGTTCTCCTTTCAATCAGTAGGAAGCCTGCAGCCCAAGCGACACCGCGCGCGGCGATCCGGGCGCCACCCAGGTGCGCTGGTAGGAACTGGTGTAGTAGGTCTTGTCGAACAGGTTGTCGATATCGAGCGACAGCCGGACGCCGCGTGCGATGTGCCAGTGCCCGACCAGGCGCGCCACCGTGTAGGCCGGCAGCTCAAACGGCGCTGCACCGCTGCTGGCCTGGGCCTGGGTGCGCGCTTCGCCCAGGCGGCGGCCCGTGTGCGTCACGCCGCCGCCCACGCCGAAACGGGCGCCATTGGCCAGCGCGCCTTCGTACATCAGCATCAGGCTGCCGTTCACGCGCGGCACGTTGAGCAAACGGCCTCCCGTTTCCAGCGTGTTGTCGCGCACCACCTCGGCGTCGATCAGGGACAGGCTGGCATTGGCGCGCCAGGCGCGGCCCAGTTGCCCCGCCAGGTCGAAGTCCAGTCCCCGGCTGCGTACCTCGCCAGCCGCCACGGAATAAGCGGGTTGCTGCGGATCGGTGGTGAGGGCATTGCGTTTGCGGATGTCGAACAGGGCCAGGGTGGCGCCGAGCCGGCCGCCTGCCTTCTCCCATTTCAGGCCCGCCTCGCTGGCCTTGCCGCGCTCCGGCGCGAAGGCGGAACCGCTGGCGTCGCTGCCCGTGTTGGGGCGGAAGGAGCTGCCCCAGTTGGCAAACAGCGTCCACTCCGGCGTGGCGAGGTAGCTGGCGCCGACGCGCGGGGAGGTGGCGTTCGGCTCCTGGCGGACGAGCGTGCCGTTGCGCCGGTTGGCCAGGGTCTGCTCGTGCCGGTCGTGCCGCAAGCCGGCCACCGCGCGCCAGTGCTGGCCAAGGCGCAGCGTGTCCTGCGCATACACTGCCACATTGCGCTGCTTCTCCAGCGTATCGGTGAACAGGGCAGGCACCGGCAGCGGCTGGCCGTAGACGGGAGCCAGCACGTCGATCGCGTACGGCGCGGCGGCGCTCGGGCTGGCGCGGAACATGCGCAGGTCGTAATCAAAGCGGTAAGCTTCGGCGCCGAGGAGCAGTTCATGGCCCGGCGCCGGACTGCCCGCCAGTTCCATGTGTCCGCCCAGGTCGTCGGAGCCGTAATCGCGCAGGCGGCGCTGGCGGCGCAGGGTGCGCTGGTCTGCATTGAGGGCGGCGGCCGGTTCGGTCGAGTAGCCATCGAGCAGGCCGCGCTTCCACAGCAAGCCGGTGCGCAGTTGCCACGCGTCCGACAGCACATGCTCGAGCATCAGCTGCTGGGTGCTGTTGAAGATGCGGATATCGCCGTCGCCCGGTTCGCCGAGGAAGCGCTCGCGCGGCACGGCGCCCAGTTGCCCGTCGACCGCTGCGATGCCTCGGTCCAGCGTGCCCACATGGCGCAGCAATTCGCCGCGGTACTCAATGCGCGTGCCCGGTCCGGCCTTGATGCTCAGCGCCGGCGCCAGCAGGGTACGGCGCGAATGGACGTGGTCGCGGAAACTGTCGCGCTTTTCGCTGCCAGCATTCAGGCGCCAGGCCAGCATCTCGCCCAGCGGCCCGGTGGCGTCGAGCGCCGCGCGGCGCAGGCCGAAGCTGCCGGCCACCGCATCGAGTGCATAGGCGGGCCGCCAGAGCGGCCGTTTGCTGACGATATTCAGCGTGCCGCCAGGTTCGCTGGCGCCGTACAGTGCCGCCACCGGGCCTTTCAGGAACTCGATGCGTTCAACGGCTGCCGTGTCGCGCGGTGCGTTGATGCCGCCGCGGTTGGCGGCAAAGCCATTCAGCAGCAGGGCCATGCCGTTGTTCGGATCCCCGGCCAGGCCGCGGATGGCGATGTTGTCCCACAGGCCGCCAAAGCTGTTCTGGCGCGACACGCCGCCGGCGTAATCGAGGGCGTCGTCGATGCGCAGGGCGCCCAGGTCGTCCAGCACCTGGCGCGGCATGATGCGCACGGCTTGCGGCAGTTCACGCAGCGGCAGGTCGGTCTTGCTGCCCAGCGCGTCGCTGGCCAGGTAGCTGCCGGAGTCGCGGCGGCCCACGACTTCGACGGATTGCGGTTCTTCGGCACGAGCCGACAGGGTGAGCAGTGCCAGCGCAGCCGGAACGGCACGCAGGCGGATTTTCTTCGTCATTTTTATCTTCTCGTCTTGCTTGATCAATGCGCCGCCGCACTGGGCGGCGCCGGGACTTGGTCAGGGCAAGGCGATGGCGGGCGGGCCGCGCGGGAGGTAAGGCGGCGCGGCGGGGCGGCCGGGCGAAGCCCCCTCCGCATGGGCCAGCGGGCGTGCCGGCGCCTGTGCCTGGGGCAGCAGGACTGGCGTGGCCGGCAGGCGTTCGGCCAGCGTGGCGGCATCGTAAGCCAGGCAGGAATGCGCGTGCGCGACGTCGCGCACGTCCTTCTTCCAGGCGTGGGCGATGCGATGCTGCAGGCCGGCGGAAACCGCTGTCAGCAAGGCTGCCGCCAGCAGGGCGGCCAGCGCAACATGGATGGCACGCCGCGATGTCACGCGGGTGCGGCGGAATAGGGGCATATCAGATAGCGGCTCGATGCCGCGGGCGTAACTGGGAATCCTGCGCGCAAGCGGGCAGGGAGGTCAGGTCACGAAGCGATATGGGGCGGCGCCTGCCGCTGGGGGATCAGGTAGCGCTGGGGCGCGATTGCCGCTGGCGCGGAGGGCTGGCGCGCCAGGAAATAGGCGACGGCCAGGAAGACCGCCAGCAGGGCCGGCGGCGTCGAAGGGACGTCGGCCGGGAAATGGCTGGCCATCTGGCAGGCCACGCAGTCGTCCAGCTTGTCGGCCAGGTCGTGGCTGTGCGAAGACGCTGCCAGCAACTGCAATGCAAACACGATGGCGCACAACGCCAGCAGCCAGCGCCACAGGCGATTGCCGTGGCGCAGTCCGGAACGTTGGGAATCAGGCTTGGTTTGCATAGCGGGCGAGTATAACAACTTTTGCCGGCCGCCCGCCAGAGGAATGCAAACACACAAATCTTACAAAAAAATACACTCTCCGCCAGGAATCAACTATCATTTCGTTTTGGCAACATTGTCACCATCTCAAAATAGGAGAGTCATGATTGTTCGCAAGTTTGTCATGAAGGCCGGCCAGTTGCGCCGATTGGGACTGCAAGTCCTTGGCTCAAGCCTGGTTGTGGTGCCGGTTGCCGTGGCCGCTGCCGCGCAAGCGGAGCAAAATGCGGTAGCGATCAGCATTACCAGCAATACCAGCCAGATCGATACGTTTGACCGCCTGCGCCTGCAGCGCGTGGGTTCGAGCCAGAATATCCAGTTGAAAAAGACCGGGAAGCTGGTCTCGCGCGGCACCAGCTTATTCACCGGCACCTTGCCGGCCGGCGAGTACAGGCTCTCGCTGCTGGAGGACACCAGGAGCCACCTCAATCTGGAGTTGACGGCGGGGAGCGGTTTCATCGGCAATTTCCGCGTGAAAGGCGGCGGTCCGGTGGACCTGGGGCGCCTGATTGTTACGCCGCTTAATACCAAAGTGGTGGTCGGGCGCAGCGGACGCGTGACGAGCAACCTGCCACTGATCAAGGCCTATGCGCCCGAGCAGGCGCCTTTGTATGAAAAGCAGGCGGCGGGCGGCTGGGTGGACCCGCGAGATCCCAAAGACAAAGTCGAGGAATATGCCATTGGCAAACCGGGGGATCTCGAATGCATTACCGAGAAAGACGGACTGGTATTTGCCGGTGGCCGCATGGGAACCCTGATGCAGCGCCAGGCAAATGGCGCGTGGCGCGGCCTGAGCGGCCCGGGCATCGCGGCGCTGAACTGCGCGTCGCCCGTCAAGCTGCCTGATGCCGACCTGCTGGTGACCGGCGAATTTGGCACGCTGCTGCGCCTTGCCAGGGGCGAAAACAAGCTGCAAGCGGTGCCGACCGGCGACCTGCCGCCCGGTAACCTGCTGCGCGTAGTCGGCAGCATCAACAGCGGCTGGTATATCGCCAACCTGCGCGACGACAATGTGACCCTGTATTTTTCGCCGAAACTGGAAAGCGGAAAATGGACCGAAGTGCGCAAGGACCCTGTCGAGCGCCTGCCCGGAAGGCTGGGTTACCGCTACTGGATTTGGCCGACCGTCAATGGACTGGCATACACAACGGGACGCGATGCGATCCAGTCGCTGGACTTTGGCACGCGCCAGTGGAGCCCCCTGGCGTTGCCCGCAAAACAGAAGTTTTCCAGTTTGAAGGTCAGTCCGACTGGCATGCTGGCGATTGCCGGCGGCGGCAAACATTACGTTTCTTACGACGCGGGCAAGCAGTGGGACGCGGTCAAGCTCGGCTTGCCCAAGGGCTCTTCGGATGTCGGGACGGTCCAGCAAATGGCCGATGGTTCGTTGTTGATGATGGGCGTGGATAGCGCGCGAAAGAGCGCCCTGTATCGCAGCGCCGACAAAGGCCGGAACTGGCAGTTGCTGAAACAGTTCGAATGGCCTTACCACGTGCAGGCGTTGAAATCGGTTCCGTTACTGCAAATGTCGGACGAAAGCAGTTTCGGCTTCCTGACGATGAGCACTTCGTCCGACGGAATGAAATGGAACGCGGAATACTCCAGCTACGACAAGGAGTTTGGCGAGCACGAAAAGCAGCGCAAGGAGCAATAAGCGCCTGCCGCCTGGCCCCGGTCAGTCCTTGAACGCCGGGGCGCGCTTGGCCATGCTGGACATCATCGCTTCCTGCAGGTCGGCCGACATCAGCATGGCCGCATTCCAGGTGGCGTTGTAATTGAGGCCGTCGGCGATCGAATGGTCGCGTGCATAGGTGATCATTTCCTTCACTCCGCGCACGGCCAGAGGCGCCTTGGCGGCGATATCGGCGGCAATCGCGTGTACGCCTTCGCGCAGCGCTTCCGGCGATTCGAATACGCGGTTGACCAGCCGGATTTCCCTGGCCTCGGCCGCGTCCACCTTGCGCGCCGTGTACGCCAGTTCGCGCGCCATGCCTTCCCCGATCAGGCGCGGCAAGCGCTGCAGGGTGCCCACGTCGGCCGTCATGCCGATATCGATTTCCTTGATGGAGAACCAGGCATCCGCCGAGCAGTAGCGCATGTCGGCGCAGGTGACCAGGTCGATGCCGCCGCCCACGCAGGCGCCATGCACGGCTGCCAGCACCGGCTTGCGGCAGCGTTCCAGGCTGCTCAGGGTGTCCTGCAGATCGAGGATGATGCGGCGCAGCGACTCGCGCATGCGGCCATCGCAATCGTTCTGGATCTGCTGGCCCAGGCCCATCATCATCTGCAGGTCGATGCCCGCCGTGAAGGCCTTGCCTTCGCCTTCCAGCACGGCGACGCGGATTTCGGGCGTGTCGTCCACATAGCGGAAAGCGGTGCGGATGTCGTGCCACATCGCCAGGTTCATCGCATTCAGCTTCTCCGGCCGGTTCAGCCGCACGGTGGCGATATGGTCTTCTACGCTGATGGCGACTGTTTCCAGCACTGGAATGCTCATGGGGTTCTCCTCGATGGTCAGGAGTGCAATTATGGCAGCGGCCTGGCGCCGGTTTTAGAGTAAAGACGTTAAAAAGCCCGCACTTGGCGGGCTTTCCATGGCCTGGCGCTTATTGCTCGGCGCCGTGGCACTTCTTGTACTTCTTGCCGCTGCCGCACGGGCAGTCGTCGTTGCGGCCGACTTTCGGCTCTTCGTGCTTGACGGTGGTCACGCCGGTCTTGCGGCGCGGTACCCACCACTTGTGGATGGCCGGCAGGTTGGCTTCGATGTCCAGCGCCAGTTGGTGGGCTTTCACCGGATCTTCCACTTCCGGCAGCTCTTCCGGCTTGATCTCGTCCGCGCCCAACAGGTAGATCGGGCGCATCAGCGGGGCCGCCTCGGAATCCCAGATCTCGTCCCACGATCCTTCGCGCAGTTCCATGCCTTCCCAGAAGCCCCAGCACCAGGCTTCGGCGTTCAGCAGGACCTTGCCTTCGTGTTCGTGCTCGACGAACAGCGGCTCGAATTCTTTCGGCGCCACTTCAAAGGTCACCAGCACTTCGTTCATGAAGCGGGTGATCAGGTTGTAGATGCGCTCTTCCTGCTTCGGGTTTTTGAACTTCGGGCCGTCCTTGCGGTCTTCGCCCCAGATGCTTGGCAGCCATTCGGCCGGGGTGATCGGCTCCGGGCCGATGGCGATGGCGGTCAGGTAGCCATGCAGGTGGTCCATCGTCATGGAATCTTCCGGACTCTGGTCGCCCAGCAGGAAGTTGTCGAGTTCGTCGAATTCTTTGTCGGTCAAAGGCTGGTCGAGTTGCATGGCTTGGTGCTCAATATATTGGGTCGAAGGGCGACAGTATACGCCCTGGCCCTTACAATAGCGAGAATGACGCATCCATTCCTTGAATTGAGCCCGGACCGGGTACTCGACGCCCTGGCCAGCATCGGCCTGTATGGCGATGGCCGCCTGCTGGCGCTGAATTCCTATGAAAACCGTGTCTACCAGGTGGGCATGGAGGAGGGGCCGCCGGTGGTGGCCAAGTTTTACCGCCCGGGGCGCTGGACCGACGAGCAGATCCTCGAAGAGCACGCCTTCGTGCAGGAGCTGCAGGAGCGCGAGGTGCCGGCCGTCCCGGCGCTGGCGCGCGATGGCCGCACCCTGCATGAATTCGAAGGCTTCCGTTTTGCCGTCTTCCCGCGCCACGGTGGCCGTGCGCCGGAAATGGACGATCCCAAAGTGCTGGAGTGGACCGGCCGCTTCATCGGCCGTATCCACGCGGCAGGGGCGGCGCGGCCGTTCGCCACGCGCCCGACCCTGGACGTGGCCTCTTTCGGCGAAGAGCCGCGCGACTGGCTGCTGGCCAACGATTTCCTGCCGCCGGAGCTGGTCACGCCCTGGCGCTCGGTGGTCGACCAGGCGCTGGACGGGGTGCGGCGCTGCTATGACCGGGCAGGGCAGGTGGAGCTGATCCGCCTGCATGGGGATTGCCACGGTGGCAATGTTTTGTGGACCGATGCAGGTCCGCATTTCGTCGACTTCGACGATGCCCGCATGGGGCCGGCCGTGCAGGACCTGTGGATGATGCTGTCCGGCGAGCGGAGCGACATGGTGCGCCAGATGGGCGATATCCTCGCCGGGTACGAGGACATGCGGGAATTCGACCCGCGCGAGCTGTACCTGGTGGAAGCCCTGCGCACGTTGCGCCTTATCCACTACTCGGCCTGGCTGGCGCGGCGTTGGGACGATCCTGCGTTTCCGGTGGCTTTTCCGTGGTTTAATACACAACGATACTGGCAAGATCGTATCCTCGAATTGCGCGAGCAAATCGCGCTGATGGACGAGCCTCCCCTCTGGCCGGTTTAACTGGTAAAACGCGAGAATTGGCGGGATTTTCCCGCCTTGCTCGCACGCTTCGCCCCTGCTGGACTCATCGATAATGGCAACATCACCCCAAAAGCCAAGCGAGATCCTCATGCAAGCACAACTGCCGCCAACCTCCGACGCCGTCGCCAGCGACCGTGCTGAGCATGAGAAAGCCGAACTGAAAGCGATCACCGAAGCCATCGCCCGCGTCGAAGCGGAAGCGAAGGCCCAGTGCGCCGCCGAATCGCGCGCCGTGGCCGAAGCCCGCGCCCGCGCCCTGGCTGAAGACCGCGCCGCCCTCGAATCCGCCGCCGCCGCCGCTGCGGTGCAGAACGCCGAAGCCGCCGAAGAAGCCATCAAAGTCAACAAGGAGCGCCTGGAAACCCTGCGCGCCGCCGCTTCCGCCAGCGTGGCTCGCCTGGAAGCCGTCAAGCAGGAAACCGCTGAATTGCGCGCCCGCGTCGATGCCGACATCCAGGTGCGCCTGGCCGCCGAACAGCGCGCCAGGGCGGAAGAGGAAAGCCGCCGCCGCGCCGCCGAGCAGGTGGCGGAAGAAGCCAAGCTGACCGAAATGGCCAGCAAGGCCGCCGAAGAACTGGCCGCGCAAGCCGAACAGGCCCGCCTGCAAGCTGCCGAACGTGCCGCCGCCGTGCAGGCTGCACGCGACGAAGTGGTAGGCGTGGCTTCCGCCGACGCTCGCATGGCCGCCATCGCCCGTGAACGCGAGCGCCAGGCGCACGCCGCCCGCCTGACCGCCGAACAACTGGCCAACACCGAAGCCGAGGCGCTGGAAGCGACCCGCCAGCGCGAGCGCGCCGACCAGGTTGCGCTGGAAGCCGCCTTCAAGCGCGCCGCCGCCGAAGTGCGCGCGCTGGAAGAAGCCCGCGCCCTGGCCCACCTGGAGCAGGAGCGCGAACAGATCGCCTTGGCCAAGGCCGAATCCGACCGCAGCGCTGCCCAGTCGCTGCACCTGCGCCTGCAGACCGAAAAGGAAATTCGCGATGCGGCCCTGCACCGCGAACGTGTCGAAGCCATGGCAGCCGACGCCGCCCAGGCGCGCCGCGACGCCGACCTGCAGATCATCGCTGCCACCGAGCGCCGCGTGGAAACCGACCGCCAGCTGCACGCGATTGCCATGGCCCGCGTGGAAGCCGAGCAGCAAGCCGATTTCGAAACCCGCGCCCGCCTGGAAGCGGAAGCGGTAGCGCTGGAGCAGGCCAAGCTGCGCGAACAGGCCGAGCAGGCCGCCGCAGAGCAAGCCCGCATCGAAGCTGAAGAGCACCAGCGCGCAGCCGCTATCGCCGCCGAGCGCCAGCAACTGTCAGAGCGCTCCGTGATCGTGGCTGCGGAACAGGCTTCGGCTGAAAAGATCGAACGCGAAGCGGTGGCTGCCCAACTGGCTGCCGCTGAAGAGGCCAATGCCCTGGCCCAGGAAAAAGCCGCTGCCGCCGTGCGCCTGGCCGATGCCGAGCGCGCCCGCGCCGAAGCGGAGCAGGCGGCACTGGACGCCATCAATGCCCGCCTGGCGGAAGCCCAGCGTGCACGCGCTGAAGCCGAACAGGCCGCACAAGCTGCCATGAACGACCGGATCGCTGCTGAAGAAGTGGCCACCGCGGCGGCCAAGGCGAGGGTCGATGCCGAACGTGCCGGCGCTGCCGAAGCGCGCCGCAAGGCCGCTGCCGATGCCCGCCTGCAGGTCGCGGCCGAACAGGAAGCGGCTGCCGTGCGTGCGATGGCCGAGCAGGTTGAATACGATGCGGCGAACAAGACCGCCGCTGCCGAAGCTGCCGCTGCCCAGGCGCGCCTGGCTGGTGAGCTGGTCAAGGCGCAGGCCGAGCGTACCAAGGCAGAGCAGGCCCGCGTTGCGGCGGAAGAGTCGCTGCTCAAGTCCGAACTGGAATTCGTGGCCAAGGAACGCGAAACGCTGGCGCTGATCGATCAGAAGCTGGTGCAGCAGCGCGCGGCCAATGCGGCCGAAGTGCGCGCCGCCAAGGCGATCGAGGTGCGCGTGGAGCTGGAGAAGAAGGCTGCGGCTGCCGCCAAGTCTCGGGCGGATGCGGAGGAACAACTGTTGGAAGTTGCACGCCAGCGCGAGGCGGCCGAACAGGCGGCCAATGAGGCGGAATGGGCCAAGCTGGCGGAGCAGAAGACCCTGGTCGATACCGTTCATGCGCATGCCGAGCTGCAGCGCCGGGTGACCGCAACGACTGCGGCGATGGTGGAGTCGAAGAAGAAGCTGCTGGAGCAGGAAGCACGACGCCAGCATGCGGCGCAAAATATGCTGAGTGCGATGGAGGATAAGGCGGCGCATCCGGCCGACGAGCATTCGGAGACCATGGCGCGCGATGTGATTGGGCGGCTGAAGGAAACTGCTGGCGCCGTGTGGCGCGGCCGCTAAAACCGGTAAACCGGTGTCTGACCCACGGGGTCAGACACCTGGCCAGCGGCCGTCGCGTCATAAGTGCCTGAACCGGTTTAAGGCTGAACGTTCACCGACTCGACAAAATACTGCGTATCGCCAAAGCAAGAAGTCGGCACTCCCTTATGCTGCGCATAATGCAGCACCACCCGCTTGCCCGCCGCCGCCGCGATCTGCGACGCCACCGCATCATCGCGCACGGTAAACTCGAACTTCTCCGGAATCGCCCCCGGCATCGAGGTCAGCAGAATCTCCCCCTCCCAGGTCTTGCAAATCCAGCCGCGTTTGGAAAACTTCTGCAAATACCCGGCGCGTTCGCCTTCCGAATACGAATAGCTCAACGCCACCCACACATACGCCGCAAACAGCAGCGCCACGGCGGCCAGCAGGCCGCCAACAATCACCAGCACACGACCCATTAAGACTCCTGAGGATGTAATTTCTTATATTTGAGGGAAGACCACAGCGAGACAGCAATAAACGCCACCCCGGACAGGCCGGTGAACCACTCCGGAATGTGATACTTCACGCTGGCGAACATGATCAGGGCCAGGATGCCGATCGCGTAGTGCGCGCCGTGCTCGAGGTAAATGAACTCGTCCAGCGTGCCCTTGTGCACCAGGTACACGGTCAGCGAACGTACATACATCGCGCCAATGGCCAGGCCCAGCATGATGATCACTACATCGCTGGTGATGGCAAAGGCGCCGATCACGCCGTCGAAGGAGAACGAGGCATCCAGTACTTCCAGGTAGAGGAAGCCGCCGATCGAGCCGCCGGCCACTGCCTTGCCCACTTCGCCATGGCCTTCCTCCTCCAGCAGGCTGCTGATCCAGCCCACGCCCACGTAAATCGCGGTACCGATCACGCCCGAATACAGCACGGTATAGCGCTTGGCCTCCGGCACCATCTGCACGCACAGCACCACGGCGACCAGGGTCAGCAGCACGGCCAGGCTCTCGGTGCCGTATTTGCCCACTTTTTCCTCAAACCAGTGAATCCAGTGCACGTCCTTTTCTTCGTCGAACAGGAAGTTCAGGAATACCAGCAGCAGGAAGGCGCCGCCGAAGGCTGCCACTTCCTCATGCACGCCCAGCAGGTGGCGCGAGTATTCTTCCGGCGTCTTGAGCGCCATATCCCACACCGAGATCATGTCCAGCCCGGTCGCCGCCGCCACGATGGCCAGCGGGAAAATCAGCCGCATGCCGAACACGGCCACCAGGATACCGACCGTCAGGAACAGTTTCTGCCAGAACGCGTTCCAGTTCTTGAGGACGGAGGCATTCACCACCGCGTTATCAAAGGAGAGGGAGACTTCCATCACCCCCAAAACACCGGTAATCCACAGTGCCGTAATCGCGGCGGACATGCCGCCATGGTTATAGCCCCACCAGCCGGCCAGCCCCATCAAAACGATGGTGACAATAATCGAAATCCTGAAATGCTTCATTTTTGCTTGCTATTAATATTGTTGGTGCGCCGATTATAATGGGGGATTGCCCCTTAGGACGCTATAAATGGATCTCGCTTACCTGCTGACGCCTGTTTTGACCTGGATTACTGTCGGTCCGATCAAATTCCTGATTAACAGTATCAAAGCCCGCAAATGGGCATTCAACCTGGTTGGAAATGGCGGTTTCCCATCCAACCACAGTGCCGTGGTGTCCAGCATGGCCACCCTGATCGCCTTGCGCGAGGGCATCGGGCATCCAGCCTTCGGCGTGGCAGTCGCGCTGTGCTTCATCGTGATCATTGACGCCAACAGCCTGCGCCAGCACGTCGGCCGCCAGGCTGCCGCCATCAACCGCCTGGCCAAGGATGCCACCGACCATAAATGGCTGCGCGAACGGATGGGCCATACCGTGGTCGAAATCACCGGCGGCCTGGCCACCGGCATCGCCATGGGGCACATTGTTTTCGCCCTGTTCCCGCGCGTTTAATCCCTCCAAATACCCCTGGATTGCTACATTAATGTAGCAATCCTTTCTTGCAGTTCAGCCACCGTTTTTGCGGTTCATCCGCGAATCCTGCAGTCCAGCCCTAAAAACCAGCAGTCTGGCCCGCGGTGAATTGACACTCTCCCTCTGTAAAAGGATACTTTTGCACGCTGCAGAAGTATGCATTCCATATTCAAAAATAAGCCGTCCACCAAACTGGAGATTCACATGTTGCGTAAAACCCTATTAGCTCTCGCCGTTGCATCCGCGCTGGTCGCTTGCGGCAAGTCCGACAAGGCGCCTGAAGCCGGCAAGGCCAGCGCCTCGGCGACTGCCGACGCGAAAGGCAAGGGCGATGACAAGAAGCTTGCAACGCTGCAGGTTGCATCTGAAGATCTGGTGACGGTGGAAAGCAATGCCCTGTCGTCCGGCCCGGTGATCACCGGCTCCATCCAGCCTGAGCGCAAGGCCGACCTGCGCGCCGAAGTCGGCGCCGTCGTCATGCAAGTGCTGAAGGAGAACGGCGAAGCGGTCAAGAAAGGCGACCTGCTGGTGCGCCTGGACGATACTTCCCTGCGCGATGCGCTGAACTCGGCTCAGGAAGCGGTGCGCGCCTCCACCCAGTCTCTGGATCAGGCCGAACGCGTCCTGCAGCGCCAGAAAACCCTGAAAGCCTCCGGCATGGTCTCCTCGCAGGTGCTGGAAGACGCCGAAGTGCGCCGCAATAACGCCCAGTCCGACCTGTCGGCCGCCAAGGCCCGCCTGGTGGCTGCCAACCAGCAGCTGACCCGCACCCTGGTGCGCGCGCCGTTCGACGGCATCGTCTCCGAGCGCAAGGTCTCGGCCGGCGACACCGCGCAGATCGGCAAGGAACTGGTGAAAGTGGTCGACCCGGCGTCGATGCGCTTTGAAGGCCGCGTCTCCGCCGACTCGGTGGGCGTGGTCAAGGCAGGGCAGGGCGTAGTGTTTGCCATCAACGGCTACCAGGGCCAGAACTTCCTGGGCAAGGTCAAGCGCGTCGACCCGGCCGCCAACCCGGTCACCCGCCAGGTGGAAGTGCTGGTCGATTTCGCCGACAAGAACCTGCCGCGCGTAGCCGGCCTGTTCGCCGAAGGCCGCATCGAAGCGGAAACCACGTCGGCCCTGATGGTGCCGGAATCGGCCCTGGTCAAGCAAGGCGATACCACCTACGTCTGGAAGATCAAGGACAAGGCCCTGGCCAAAGCCACGCTGCAAATGGGTGCACGTGATGCGCGCAGCGGCAACTGGCAGGTGCAGTCGGGCCTGACCAAGGGCGATATCGTGATGCGCACGCCGGCCTCCGGCTTCCGCGATGGCCAGAAAGTCGACCTGCAGATGAACAAGGCGGTTGCATCCGCTTCGGTGCCGGCCGATGCCGTCAAGGGCAATTAAAGCAATCCAGGGTAACCGGGGAAACTAAGTCATGTTCCTTTCCAATTTCAGTATCAAGCGCCCCGTCGCCATGATCGTCCTGATCGTGGCGATGATGGCCATGGGCCTGCTGGCCCTGTCCAAGCTGCGCGTCAACCAGAATCCCGACGTCGAGATTCCGCTGTTGATCGTTAACATTCCGTATCCTGGCGCTTCGCCGGAAACGGTCGAACGCGAGGTGGTCAACCGCCTCGAAAAATCGCTGCAGTCGATCGCCGGCGTGACCGACCTGTATTCGACCTCGCGCGAGGGCAGCGCCACCATCGAAATGCGCTTCACGTTCCAGAAGAACCTGATCGAAGCGTCGGACGAGGTGCGCAACGCCATCGCTTCGGTGCGCTACAAGCTGCCGACCGAAATGCGTGAGCCGATGATCCAGCGCATCGACACCTCGGCCGACCCGATCATGCAGATGTCGCTGTCGTCCAAGACCCAGTCGCACGCCGTGCTGTCGCGCCTGGCCGAAGACAAGCTGGCCGACCGCTACCGCGCGCTGGACGGCGTGGCCGTGGTCAACGTCAACGGCTCGCTGCGCCGCGAATTGTCGGTGCTGCTGCGCGCCGACAAGCTGCGCGAGTTCAACGTCTCGGTGGCCGAAGTGGCCAACGCGGTGCGCATGCAGAACACCAACGCCCCGGTGGGCAAGGTGCGCGGCGACCTGGAAGAGAAGGCGATCCGCCTGGTCGGCCGTATCGAGCGTCCGGAAGAATTCAAGGACGTGGTGGTCAAGCGCAATGGCGACCAGCTGATCCGCCTGGGCCAGGTAGCGACCATCGAAGACGGCTTCGCCGAGATCAATAACGTCAGCCTGCGTTCCGGCAAGCCGAACGTCGGCCTGGCCGTGATCCGCGCGCGCGACGCCTCCACCGTGTCGGTGGCCAAGGCAGTGCGCAAGCTGACCGAAGAAATCAACAAGGAATTCAAGGAAGAAGGCAACGGCACTTCGCTGGAAGTGACGCGCGACGGTGGTGAAGACGCGCAGGATTCCCTGAACAACGTGATCGAGGCGCTGGTGTTCGGCGCCGTGCTGACCATCTTTGTGGTGTACGCCTTCCTGAACTCCTGGCGCTCCACCCTGATTACCGCGCTGTCGCTGCCAACCTCGGTGGTGGCGGCGTTCATCGCGGTCTGGCTGTGCGGCTTCACGCTGAACTTCATGACCCTGCTTGGCCTGTCGCTGGCAATCGGCGTGCTGATCGACGATGCCATCGTGGTGCGTGAAAACATCGTGCGCCATATGCAGAATGGTTCCGACCGCCGCAAGGCTGCGCTGGAAGGCACGGCCGAAATCGGCCTGGCCGTGGCAGCGACCACCTTCTCCATCATGGCAGTGTTCATCCCGGTCGCCTTCATGGGCGGCATGCCGGGCGAATGGTTCCGTCCATTCGCGCTGACCGTGACCTGCTCGGTGGCGGTGTCGCTGTTCATCTCCTTCACGCTGGACCCGATGCTGTCGGCCTACTGGGGCGATCCGCCTGACCATCACAGCGCGCCGAAGAAGGGCATCGGCAAAGTGCTGGACAAGTTCAACCACTGGTTCGACCACCAGGCCGACCGTTACGGCAAGGTGATCGCCTGGGCGCTGCACCATCGCCGCTGGATGGCCGTGATTGCCGTGGCGACCTTCGTCGGCGCGCTGGCGCTGCAGGGTACCATCGGCGGGTCCAGCTTCCTGCCGAAAGTGGACTTCGGCACCATCGCCATCGACGTGCGCACCCCGTCCTCGTCCAGCCTGGACTACACCAAGACCAAGATGGACAAGGCCGCGCAGATCGCCCACACCATTAAAGAAGTGAAGGCGACCAGCACCTACGTCAACCTGTCGGGCGGACGTATCTGGGTCGACATCGGGAAGCGCAAGGAGCGCAAGCGCGATGCCACCGAGATCGGCATGGAACTGCGCCAGAAGCTGGCCGGCCTGGTGGGCGGCGAGTTCGTGGTGCTGGAAGACATCAACAACGGCGCCCGCAAGCCGGTGCAGATCGACTTCGTCGGCCCGGATTCGCGCAAGCTGATGGAAATCACCAACCAGTACATGGAGAAGCTGCGCCAGGTCAGGGGTGCGGTCGATGTCGGCCTGTCCGAGCAGGATCCGAAGGACGAGCTGCAGATTGAACTGAACCGCGGCCTGGCCAACTCGATGGGCATTTCGGCCGGCGATGCGGCGCAGTCGCTGCGCGTGGCCTTTGCCGGCATCGAAGTGGGCGACTGGGTCGACCCGACCGGCGAAACCCGCGACGTGGCAGTGCGCCTGCATCCGGAAGACCGGGTGAGCCCTGACAATATCGAGCGCCTGCCGATCGCCGTCACCGGCACCAACCAGATGGTGCCGCTGGACCAGATCGCCAAGATCACCATGGGCAAGGGCCCGGCCACCATCCGCCACAAGAACGGCAAGCGCATGGTGTCGGTCTCGGCCAACGTGGAAGGCCGCTCGAACGGCGAGGTGATTGAAGAAGCCCGCAAGCTGGCTGAGAAGATGGACTACCCGCCAGGCTTCGGCATGGACGTGGGCGGCTCCGGCAAGGACCAGAAGGAAGTGTTCGGCGCCATGGGCATTGCCCTGGTATCCGGCATCGGCCTGATGTACCTGGTGCTGGTGATGCAGTTCGGTTCCTTCACGGCGCCGGGCGCGGTGATGCTGTCCTTGCCGCTGTCGCTGATCGGCGTGGTGGTGGGCCTGCTGCTGACCGGCGGCACGCTGAACCTGATGAGCTTTATCGGGGTCATCATGCTGATGGGCCTGGTCGCCAAGAACGCCATCCTGCTGCTCGACGCGGCGCGCAAGCGTGAGGAAGAGGGCTATGGCCGCGAGGATGCGCTGATGTATGCGGGCCGCATGCGTTTGCGCCCGATCCTGATGACGACCTTCGCGCTGATCGCGGGCATGATGCCGGTGGCAATCGGCATGGGCGACGGCGGTGAGTTCTACCGTCCGATGGCGGTGGCCATTATCGGCGGCACCATCACCTCGACCCTGCTGACCCTGCTGGTCGTGCCGACCTTCTACGACAGCATCGAGATCACCCGCGACCGCATGGTGGCCAAGTTCAAGCGCCGCGACGAGCGCTGGAATACGGCCGTGGCCTTCGTGCTGACCTTTGTGGAAGCGATCCTGGCGCTGACCTTTGTGCGCCTGGTGTTCCGACTGGTGATGAAACTGGTTGGCCTGGTGACCGGCCGCCGCCAGCCATCGGCAGCGTAAACGCCTGAAACGCGTCAAGCGCGTACCAAGAAGGGCCTTCGGGCCCTTTTTTTGAACCAATGAGTTAAGGAAATTGCAATATGTTCCTCTCCAATTTTAGTGTCCGCCGCCCCGTCGCGACGATCGTCCTGATCATCGCCATGATGGCCATGGGCTTGCTGGCCCTGTCCAAGCTGCGCGTCAACCGCGAGCCGGACGTTGAATTGCCGATGTTGTTCATCAACATCCCCTATCCGGGCGCCTCGCCGGAAACCGTGGAACGGGAAGTGGTCAACCGCCTGGAAAAGTCGCTGCAGTCGATTTCCGGCGTGGACGACCTGTTCTCCAATTCTGGCGAGAGCATGGCGACTTTCCAGATCCGCTTCAGCTTCAACAAGAACCTGATTGAAGCCTCGGACGAAGTGCGCAATGCCATTGCCGCGGTGCGCTACAAGCTGCCGACCGAGATGCGCGAGCCGATGATCCAGCGCGTCGATACCGCGGCCCAGCCCGTGATGCAGCTGGCGCTGTCGTCGAAGACGCTGTCGCACGCCGCCATTTCGCGCCTGGCGGAGGACAAGCTGGCCGACCGCTTCCGCGCCCTGGACGGGGTGTCGGTGGTGAACGTCAACGGCGCGCTGCGGCGTGAACTGTCGGTCCTGTTGCGCGCAGAGAAGCTGCGCGAGTACAACGTCTCCGTGGCCGAAGTCACCAGCGCCCTGCAGATGCAGAACACCAATGCACCGGTGGGCAAGGTGCGCGGCACCTTGGAAGAAAAGGCGATCCGGCTGGTGGGCCGCATCGAGCGCCCGTCAGAATTCAAGGACGTGGTGGTCAAGCGCAATGGCGACCAGCTGGTGCGCCTGGGCCAGGTAGCCCAGATCGAAGACGGCTTTGCCGAAATCAATAATGTCAGCCTGCACAGCGGCAAGCCGAACGTGGCCCTGCATGTGATTCGCGCCCGCGACGCGTCCGCCGTGTCGGTGGGCAAAGAGGTGCGCAAGCTGACCGAGGAAATCAACAAGGAACTGGCCGACACCGGCACCACGCTGGATATCACCGAAGACGGCGGCAAGGAAGCCCAGGATTCGCTGGACAATGTGATCGACGCGCTGGTATTCGGTGCTGTGCTGACCATCTTCGTGGTCTACGCCTTCCTGAACTCCTGGCGCTCCACCCTGATTACCGCGCTGTCGCTGCCAACCTCGGTGGTGGCGGCGTTTATCGCGGTCTGGCTGTGCGGCTTTACCCTGAACTTCATGACCCTGCTCGGGCTGTCGCTGGCGATCGGCGTGCTGATCGACGACGCCATCGTGGTGCGGGAAAACATCGTGCGCCATATGCAGAACGGTTCGGACCGCCGCACGGCGGCGCTGGAAGGCACGGCCGAAATCGGCCTGGCCGTGGCAGCGACCACCTTCTCGATCATGGCCGTGTTCATTCCGGTGGCCTTCATGCCGGGCCTGGCGGGCGAATGGTTCCGTCCATTCGCTCTGACCGTGACCTGCTCGGTGGCGGTGTCGCTGTTCATCTCCTTCACGCTGGACCCCATGCTGTCGGCCTTCTGGGGCGACCCGCCGGACCACCACAGCGCACCGAAGCAGGGCCTCGGTAAAGTACTGGACAAGTTCAACCACTGGTTCGACCGCCAGGCGTCCCGCTACGGCAAGGTCATTGCCTGGGCCCTTGACCATCGCCGTTCGATGGGCGCGATTGCTTTGGCCAGCTTCGTTGCCGCGATTGCGCTGCAGGCGACGGTGGGCGGCACCAGCTTCATGCCGAAGCAGGACCACGGCGCCCTGAAAGTCGAGGTGCGCACGCCATCTTCGTCCAGCCTGGCCTACACGCGCGGCAAGATGGAGAAGGTGTCCGCCATCGCCATGGGCATCAAGGAAGTCAAGTCGACCGAGGTGTACATCAACCAGGCCAGCGGCAATATCTGGATCGATATCGGCGAGCGCAGCGAACGCAAACGCGGCGCCGGCGAGATCGGTTCCGAATTGCGCCAGAAGCTGGCCGGCATGGTGGGCGGCGAGTTCACCGTGATCGACGACTTTGGCGGCGGTGGCGGCGGCAAGGCCGTGCAGATCGACTTCGTCGGCCCGGATTCGCGCAAGCTGATGGAGATCACCAACGAGTTCATGGCCAAGCTGCGCCAGGTACCGGGGGCGGTGGACGTCGGCCTGTCCGAGCAGGATCCGAAGGATGAGCTGCAAATCGAACTGAATCGCGGCCTGGCCAATTCGATGGGTATTTCTGCGGGCGATGCCGCCACTTCCCTGCGCGTCGCGTTTGCCGGGGTGGAGGTGGGCGACTGGGTCGACCCGACCGGTGAAGCGCGCGACGTCGCGGTTCGCCTGCATCCGGACGACCGCCTGAGCCTGGAACACATCGAGCGCCTGCCGATCAAGGTGGCCGGCACCAACCAGATGGTGCCGTTGGACCAGATCGCCAAGGTCTCGATGGGCAAAGGCCCGGCCGGTATCCGCCACAAGAACGGCATGCGCACCATCGCCGTCACCGCCAACGTGGAAGGCCGTGCGGCAGGCGAGGTGCTGGCCGACGCCAAGAAGATCGCCAAGGAAATGAATTATCCGCCGGGCTTTGGCCAGGGCGTGGGCGGCGCCAGCAAGAACCAGGGCGAAATCTTCTCCGCCATGGGCATCGGCCTGCTGTCCGGTATTGGCCTGATGTACCTGGTGCTGGTGATGCAGTTCGGCTCATTCACGGCGCCGGGCGGCGTGATGTTGTCGCTGCCGCTGTCGCTGATTGGCGTCGTGGTGGGCCTGATCGTGACCGGCGGCACCCTCAACCTGATGAGCCTGATCGGCGTCATCATGCTGATGGGGCTGGTGGCCAAGAACGCCATCCTGCTGCTTGACGCGGCGCGCAAGCGCGAGGAGGAGGGGGCCAATCGCCACCAGGCCCTGATCGAAGCGGGACAGATGCGCCTGCGCCCGATCCTGATGACGACCTTCGCCCTGATCGCCGGCATGATGCCGGTCGCGATCGGCATGGGCAATGGCGGCGAGTTCTACCGCCCAATGGCGGTGGCCATCATCGGCGGCACCGTCACCTCGACGCTGCTGACCTTGCTGGTCGTGCCGACCTTCTACGACAGTATCGAGCTCGCCAAGGAGCGCATGATTGCCAAGTTCCACCGCCGCGATGAGCGCTGGGGCACGGCGCTGGCCTTCATCCTGACGTTCGTGGAAGCGATCCTGGCCCTGGTTTTCGTGCGCCTGGTATTCCGCCTCGTTATGAAGCTGCTCTCGTTTGTAACCAGAAAGCAACAAGGACAGCCCGCCTGATTCCTCTATGAAAAAGGGCCTTCGGGCCCTGTTTTCTTAAACTATTTTCAATTAAAAAGCACCGTCGTACGGTTTTAGTGTAGACTGCGGTGCCCTCGCGCATTTCTTATGACGCAAGGTTAAACATATATCAATAACGAACAGCCGAGACCTACCTTGAACCCAAAATACCTCTCCCTGATGGTTGCTGCTGCCCTGTCGGCCGCTGCAATGAACGCAAACGCATCCGGTTACCGCTTCGGTTCCCAGTCCGTGTCCGGCCAGGGCACTGCGGACTCCAACACCGCTGAAGCCGCTGATGCTTCCACCATTTTCGCCAATCCAGCCGGCCTGTCCCGTCTGGAAGGCACCCAATTCTCCGGCGGCATCACCGCCGTGGTACCGCACTCGACCTATGACGACCAGGGCTCGAAGCGCTACGGCAACGTCGGCGCTACCGGCGGCCTGGCACACCAGGATGACTACGCTCCGAGCGTCGTTGCTGCTCCATCGCTGTACATCTCCCATAAGCTGAACGACCAGTGGGCCGTCGGCTTCGGCACCTTCGTTCCTTACGGCGCGAAGCTGGACTATGACAACAACTGGGCCGGCCGCTACGCGCTGACCAGCATCGACCTGAAGTCGGTAACCCTGAACCCATCCGTCTCCTTCAAGCTGGACGAGCGTCACTCCTTCGGCTTCGGTATCGATGCCGAATTCATGAAGGCCAAGCTGGGCCAGGGCGTTGACGTACCAGGTTCGATCATGTTCCTGACCGCCAACGCTGCAAACCCGTTGATCGCTGCACGCCGCGCACAACTGCTGCAGGCTATCGTCCTCAAAGGCGGCAACCCAGCCGCGCTGGCAGCTGCCAAAGACGGCCATGCAACCATGGACGGCAAAGACTGGGGCGTAGGCTTCAACCTGGGCTACATGTTCAACCTGACCAAGGACACCCGCTTCGGCCTGGCCTACCGTTCCTCGATCCACCACAAGCTGAAGGGCGATGCGGTGTGGGACTTCTCCACCGTGACCACCGACCCGGTCGTGAACGCGGTGCTGCAAGCGTCCTCGCGCAAGACCAACTCGCCAGCCCTGGTTGACATCAAGACCCCGGAAACCCTGTCGGCCAACGTGTTCTCGCAGATCGACGACAAGCTGGCCCTGATGGCTGACGTGACCTGGTCCCGTCATTCCCGCATGGAAGACCTGCACATCCAGTTCGTCGGCACCGGCGAAGGCGATGAAGTGATCCGCCAGCAGTGGAAAAACACCATGCGCGCATCGCTGGGCATGAACTACAAGCTGAACGACGCCTGGATGCTGCGCGCCGGTGTGGCGATTGACGAGTCCCCAGTGGACAAGGCATCCCTGCGCCACCCAGCACTGCCTGATTCGGACCGCAAGCAGCTGTCCTTCGGTGCAAACTGGAAGGTTACTCCTAATTCGTCGATCGACCTGGCCTACAGCTACCTGAAGTTCGACGACGCGTCGTCCTCCTACCAGAACCTGTGCAGCACCCTGGCTGGTCCTGGCACCTGCACCGGCAACGGCGAAACCACCATCGGCACCTGGAAGACCCACATGTCGCTGGTTGGCCTGTCGTACAACTACAAGTTCTAATCCTCCCTGGATGAACCGAAAAGCCGGCGCCTGCGCCGGCTTTTTTATTTCGGCACAGTGGGCGGATATGATTGAACCCAATGGCGGTATCGAACATTCCTGATCATGGTGTCCAACTGCTGCAGCAACAGCGCGAGGGCAGGCGGCACGTTCGGGTTGGCCGCTTTGCCGCGGCTCAGGCGGCGCAACTGGTGCTTCACCATTGCCATGTAGGTCACTGAAGCCAGAACCTTGTTTTTCCATGTGATGGCGCGAAGCAGGGGAGCGCGCGCCTGGTCCGTGCGCCAGGCATTGGGCAGTTGCGGGTCGAGTGCCAGTGCCGTGCCAATGCCCACCATATCGATGCCGCTGGCCAGCACCTGCTCCAGCACCGCAAAGCGGCGGATGCCGCCGGTGACCATGACCGGCATCCTGGCGACCGACTGGATGTCCTTCGCAAACTCAAGAAAATAAGCTTCGCGCGCCAGCGTGCGGCCATCGCGCGCTTCGCCTTGCATGGCCGGCGCTTCGTAGCTGCCGCCGGACAATTCGATCAAGTCCACGCCGAGCGGATTGAGCATCTCGACGACGCTCCTGGCATCGTCGGTGCTGAAACCGCCGCGCTGGAAATCGGCCGAATTGAGTTTGACTGCGACCGCGAACGTGCTGCCCACCGCCGCACGCACGCCTTTGACAATGTCGATCAGCAGGCGGGCGCGGTTTTCGAGCGAGCCACCCCAGCGGTCGTCACGCTTGTTGGTGATGGGGGACAGGAACTGGCTTAGCAGGTAGCCGTGCGCTGCATGGATTTGTACGCCATTGAAGCCCAGTCCCTCGGCCAGTTGAGCGGCCTTGATAAAGCGCTCCTGTACGCCGGCGATATCGGCTTCCGTCATGGCGCGCGGCGCCGCGAACTGCTTCGAGAAGCTCCCGAGGTCCATCGCCACCGCGGAGGGCGCGATGGTTGGCTGCCCCAGGGCCGCAGGCATCTGCCGTCCCGGGTGGTTAAGCTGCAGCCAGACATGGGCGCCATGCGCCTGCGCCGCCGCAGCCCACTCCTGGAAACGGGCGCTGTGCAGCCATGAATCCAGCACGACGCCGCCCGGCCCGGTCATGGCGCGCCGGTCGACCATGACGTTGCCGGTAATGAGCAGGCCGGCGCCACCTTCGGCCCAGGCGCGGTAAAGGCGGATCAAATGGCCGGAAGGAGCGTGGTCCTTGTCCGCCATGTTTTCTTCCATGGCAGCTTTGGCAATGCGGTTCGGGATGACCGCTCCATTGGGCAGCGTCAGTGATGCGAAAGGATTCATCGTGAAGTCCAGTGAGTTGCGATGGCTCCACCTTAGGATTAAAGTTCACTTGAAGGTCAAGCATTTATTTCGGTCGTTGACCTTCAAGTGGACTTTAAGCTTATAGTGATGCCGTGAATAGCAGGTGGACACTATGAAAATTGGGGAACTGGCCCGGCAAACCGGCCTGGCGGCATCGGCGATCCGCTTCTATGAATCGAAAGGGCTGCTGAAGGTTGGGAGCCGGCAGTCGAATGGCTATCGCGAATATCCCGAAGAAGCGGTGACGGTGCTGAAGATCATCAGCGACGCGCAGCATGCCGGCTTCTCGCTCGAGGAAATTGCCCAACTGCTGCCGGACGAAGCGTCGTCGTGGAAGCATGAGGAGTTGCTTGGGGCGTTGAGGAAGAAAATCGCCGACATTGAAGCGCTGGAGTTGCGCCTGGCGCGCAGCAAATCAGAACTTCAGTCGCTGGTCGAACTGATTGAATCCAAGCCCGCCGATCTTGGCTGCAAGGAGAGTGCAGAACTGGTCATGGCGACGATGGAAGGGCGCAGGCGCGGGGAGGTAGCATGAGAACCGAAGACCGGCTGAAGTACCTCAGGGCTTCGCTGATCATCTTTGGAGTCATCTTCGTCTTCGCCGTGTATCCGCTTACCGTTCTCTGGCCGGCTGGCTGGGCGTGGCATCACGGACGGTCCGAATATCTCGAAATGATCATTGCAATCTATGCGACCTTAGGGGTATTCCTTTTGCTCGCAGCCAGAGACCCGGAGCGGCACCTTAGCCTCATTTCATTCACGATCTGGTCAAGCATCGTTCATGGCGGAGTCATGGCAGTACAGGCAATCGGTAGCCCGATGCATACCGGTCACCTGGTCGGCGACGTGCCGGCGCTGTTTATCGTCGCAGCGGTTCTTGCTTGGCTCTGCCCTCGGGCTTTCAAAGCACCGTTTGACTCTTGAATTAGCGCTCTGTCGCGCTGGTGTCAAAGTGGAGCATGTGTTCGACATGCACCTTGATCTCGCCATTCAGGCTGGCCAGTTCGGCGCGTAGCTCGCGCGCCGATTCATCGCCAATGCCTTTTACGGTAATACAGTGATCATAGTGGCCGCCCCGACGCGAGATCACCCATTTCTCGATTTGGGCATTTGAGTTTTTCAGCGTCGTCTCCAGCTGGCCAGCCACTGGCTCATTCGTTCCCAGCGAGAGGTGGAACGTATGGGTCATGCGGAAATGGTTGCGCCATGCGCTGAGGTCCAGGGAGCAGGCGGGGGAGGTATGAGTTGTCATGGTTTCTCCTGAGAGCTTGGCCCGATTCGGAGCAAACCATGTCGCGCCCGCTTCGTTGCCGTTAAAAGGCCGCATCGCCGTGATGGCTTCCACCTTGCCCGGGTAGGCAGGTTGGCGTCGGAAAATCCGACTCTTGATGCTAAATAGCTGATAACGGCTTCGTTGTACAAAATCCGTTATACAGAACTTGCGTTCAATATAGCGGAAAACTTCTAAGGCCGCAACTGGTCGTTGAAATGGTGAGCAAACCGTCAATATTTCAGGCCGCAGGAAGGACTGCAGTGGACCACGGCGAAATAACTTGCCAGCCAAGACGGGTGTATAGCGCGCGGCCGTCCTCAGTCGCAACCAGCAGCCGTTCACTTACATTGGCTTGGACCGCGAGGGCATCCAGCGCCTGCATGACGACACTTCCCAGGCCGCGGCGTCGATGTGATTCTGCTGTTTCGATCTGGTCGAAAATGGCGGTCTGGCCGTGCAGCACGATGCGGCCCGATGCGGCCAATTCGCCGCTTTCGTGAATCACGCGCACGACTTTTGCACCGTGCTGGGTTTCGAAAATTGTTCGATACCCATCAGGCATCGCTACTTGGTCCATCGCTTGCGAAGGTCCTTGCATGAAATAGCCTGGAACTTCTATCTTCCAGCGTGCCGGCAGCGCTTGCCTCAAGACCTCGGGTTCGACCGGCGCCTTGAGAAAAATATGGGGATCGCGAATGCGGTCCGCGCATGCCTGAAGCGCTTGCCCCGCATCGGCAAACACGTATCGCCGCAACTGCGCCGGCATGCCGACTTCAACGACAAGGCCGCCATCATAAGGAAGCGGCAACGGCACGCCTCGCGACAGGCTCCAACCTGTAAGCCAGCGCTCGATCAATGCAAGGTCCATATTCTTCAAGCCGGTTTCTCCGATTGACGTCAGGCATTTAGCCTAACATCAATCGCTCGGAGCTGCTTGCCATGCCCGGTTACGGCTCGCCCATAGCAACCGTTGGCAAATTGCCGTACTTCTTTTTGCGCAGTTCGGTGAAATGCCACCACGGTTTAGGTTCGCCACCTGCGAGGAAGTCAGTCACGGACATAAAGACGTCCAGAACGCATGGATCATGACGTGTACCCGTGACGAGGCACAGGGTTTCGTAAAGGTGAAGTGGGTCAGCGTCAACCAATTGGCCAGGCTCACTAAAGCCAAGCACCTCAAAATCTCGCGCCGCGGCTGCACCGATATTAGGAAGATCCGTGAAGTACCGGATTTTTTCGCGAACGACTTTTTGAGGATTCATAACAGCCGAAGTACTAGTGATGGACAGGCGTTGAGATCTTTTTGCCGCGCAGTTCGTATTCAAGCGTGCTGCCCTTGGGCGCGCCAAGCTGGCGCAGCTTGTTTTTGACAAAGGGGATGCCTTTCTCAATGTCGATAAGTTCGATATCGACCCCGACCCATTCGATTGCCTTTTCTTTTGTGAGGGAAGTGCCACCGCCAGTCACTTCGCCAAGATGCGATTCCCGCAACGCGGCATCAAGTGGATCCTCATACTTCTCTCCGCGATCAATAGGCATGATCGGATCGGTGATCTTGGCGAATACAAAGGTCGCCTTGGTTTGAGCAGTGGCTTGTACGGTAGCTGATAAAGCCAGTACTGCAAGCAGAATTCGAATAATTTTCATGATGACGGATCATACAGACAGGTCCATTAAAAAGTAAGTACGCATGTCAAAGCCGCTGCCCCGAGTAAGGCGGCCACTTGCACTGCAGCTGACGATACGAGTTCTGGTTGGTCGTCTTCACGTTAGGCCCAAACGAACTGAACATGTTCTTTTCCTCGTATATCAATGACGTACGACCGCACGTAAACCCGATGGTTATCGGCCATATAAACTTCAGTACGCATTTCTGAAATTGCGCTAGCTTCAACCGCGTGCCGCGAGAGATGTTCAGGAAGCCCTTTGCGGTAATGCTTCAGCGATTCACGGATGCGCGGCGTAAGTGCAAACAACTCCTCCTGGCGTTCAGGTAGCCAGGTAATTACGACCTTTTGCCCTCGGCGTTCGCGCGCAAGCTTGTGCATGTCCTCGAAAACGTAATCGCCATCCACCCAATTCATCCCGCTCATGAAGGAGTGGGTCCAATTGTGTGCCATCGACTTAATGAGCTTGAATTTCATGTCCTGTGACGCTGAAGCCAGACGTGGCGAAAAGTGGCGCGCATCGGCGCGTTGAGTTGAATGAATTGTCGGGAAAAATTACTTCCCTGGAAATGGGTACCATTGTTTAACTTCCGAATCCAGCTCCACCCTAAGCCGAGACTTCACCTCGTCCATATCTTCGCCAAAACTGTACGTCATGTAGCGCCAGTCGGCCGTGCAGCAAAGCAGATAGTAGCCATCGACGCCCTCGGCCATGCAAATCGCAAAATTCTGCATAGGTTCAAGGACGTGACCACCATCGCGAGGCGGCAAATAACCAGCTGGAAGTACAGCATGTGGAAGAAAGCCGTATTCGATCACGGCGAAGTTCTCAATTGTCGATGGGGGCTGCATCATCTGTCCCAACGTGCGAAATTACCGGCGGCTGTAGCGCGCAGCGCAGAAGCCGTCAGGTTGATAGAAAGGTTAGGAGAATTCACTCAAGCACCCAAAATGCGATCACGAATGACGAGAGAGCGAATTCTCGGTCTTGTGTACTTTGCTTCCGGATCGACAGATTCACTGTCGTCTTGATGCCTGAACTCCCCTTGGTCGAAAGCAAAGTAAACCTCTTGCGCAAAACATGGCAGGTCAACGTCGTACTGAGAAAGGCAATAAGCACTAAGCGAATTCATCGCGCAGTCTGCGACTTCGAAACTCAATTTTTCAGAGTCGTATTCGCGCGCAACGCGCCGAGCGAACAAGTCAAAGAAGTCATTTGGTGAAAGTGCCAGTACATTTCGAACGCTTTCAACGTCCTCATGCGGCAACACCGGGATTCCTGCGGCGAACCCGTCGAATGCAAAGTGGATTAACTGATCGAGGCCAGACACCGTGATTCCTAACGTGCGGGTTAAGCGGCGCCGGTACGGCGTCCGCTTGAATTAAGTGTTGGGCCGAAATGTATCACGGCTCAGGCCCCGTAAGAAGAAGGCGACACCGACTTGGGTTCAGACGGAAGTTCCCAAACAAAATACCATTCGCAGGTTTCGCCGTTCTCGTCTTTGAACTCGTGTTTAAGCGTCCAGCCCAATTCAAGCAGCGCCTGGGCGCGCGCATGGCCATGTGCTTTAGCTTCTCGTGGTGTTGGCGTATGCATCGAGTCTAACGTTTCAAAATAACCGGCACGCTTTAGCGTGTCCGAGTTGATTGCATGGTTAGCGCAACTGCGTCACAACCGCCCACTGCAGCGAAACTTCGGGCCTCTCCACCGAAGGCACGTCCAAGTTTCATTGTTGTGGGACCGCAGGATGAGGATACCGTGCAAAGCGCCGCCCCACCGAGCAAAACAGCGCCAAGAACGACGCCTGCAAGCACTCGAATAGCCTTGAGGCCGCTAGGCCGGCTCAGACAAATTGTTGTTAGGGCAAGCGCGGAGAGAAAACACAGAATATTGAACCATTGGTACAGTGGAAATGGAATCGCGTCGGTAATCCAGCCACCAAAATTCAGTAGGCCGCCGATAGCCCACACGGGCAGCGTGACTGAGGCTGTGAAGTAGAGCCACCATTTCCTACGGGGCGAGAGAGCAAAGAACATAGGCGCTAACGTGACAAGTAACTGGCTGCCAGAACGCGCAGCGTGGTGGATGCAGTCCAGTTGACTGCATGGTTGGGCAGAACGATCACTTCGAGTTTGCCTTTGCAATGAGTAGAGGGACAACGCCAAAGATGAATACTACGCCCCCTGCGGCCACGACAAACCAAAGCGAAGCCTGTAAGGCGGAATAAAACCATGCCGGTTGAAGCTCTGGATGGATGTTTGACCCGTACTCGGAATCAAACGCCAGCGAACAAAACGCGACAAAAAGGCCGAACAAAACGCCTACAACGGTCGGACCAAGCAAGGTTTGTTTCGCCAGAGGTGTCATTCTAGGGTGACCCAACGTGATTGAATTAGCCGGCGCGCGTAAGCGCGTCCGTGTTGCATGAAGGGTTGGCCAAATTACGGTCGCCGACTAGGCATGCATGCCCGTTGTGGTTGATCGCGACGCACCATCCACCAACATCAGAGAAGACACAAACGTCGAAGTCTTCCCAGGGGGCGCGATTTTCGAAGAAGTGAACGAATGCGGCCCAGGTGGTGCGCGCAACATAGTCGTAGTTCTCGAAGCAGGCAAGAATCGCAGTATGACCAGGCAAAAGGTCTGGAAAATCCTTAAACGGAGTCTCGACACCATTAACTCGGCAGGCGATCGGCGCCGCGTCAGAAATGGCTGTAGAAAGAAATGGCCGCGTGATCTCACGAAGTCGTGCCATCTGAGTTGTTTTTTCCAGAGGCTCTAGCGGATCGCCTATGTTTGGATGTTCGTCGCTCATTCGTAAAGTTCGATCAAGACCGCCCAACGAATGTAAGGGACTTCCCCCGTCCCACATGCGCAGCCTGGAACTTGCTGCAAGCACCTACGGTCTAAAGATGTGGAAGTCGTCCTCATCATTGGCCCACAAAGGGGGAAGTCATGAACAAGGTTAGCACTTTAGCAGCAAATGGGAATGGCGAAAACATTCCGACCGTGATCGGCATTGATTTAGCTAAAAATGTGTTCGCGCTCCACGCCATCAACCGCTACGGCAAGCCAGTGCTGGTGAAACCGCAGGTTCGACGCGACCAGCTCCTTGACGTTCTAGCGCAGCTTCCTCCGTGCGTCATCGGCATGGAGGCGTGCTCAGGCGCCCACCACTGGGCCCGTGAAATGATCGCGCTCGGACATACGCCTAAGCTGATGGCGCCGAAGTTCGTGATTCCTTATCGAATTCAGGGCAAGCGCGGCAAGAACGATGCGAATGATGCCGCCGCCATATGCGAGGCCGTTACCCGCCCCAATATGCGTTTCGTCCCGATCAAGACGGTTGATGCGCAGTCTATCCTTACCCTGCATCGCGTTCGCCAGGGCTTCGTTGAAGAACGTACCGCCACGATCAACCGCATTCGTGGGCTGATGTCAGAGTTTGGAATTGTGCTGCCGCAGCGGGCTGAGGTAATACGCAAGCAAGCTCAGCTTGCCGCAGAGAAGATGCCAAGCTGGGCGGCCAGCGCCGTGTATGACCTGCTGGCGCACCTGGTGACGCTCGATATGCGAGTTGCTGAATACGACGAGCACTTGAAGCGAATGGCCAACCGAGATGAGCGCTGCAAGCGATTGATGGCATTAACCGGAATTGCGCACATCACTGCAACAGCTTTGGTAGCTTCAATCGGCAATGGTCATGATTTCAAAAACGGCCGCCAGCTCGCGGCATGGCTTGGCCTGGTCCCAGGCCAATACAGCTCCGGTGGAAAGGTTAAGCTCGGACACATAACCAAAGCTGGCGACCGATACTTGCGCACTTTGCTTATTCTTGGGGCGCGAGCGATGCTGGCGAATGCGGTGCGCAAAAATGATCGAATTAGCCGCTGGGCGGTCGCTTTGCAGGCTAGAGCCGGCTATGGCAAAGCCTTGGTCGCAATCGCGGCGAAGAATGCACGCATTGCCTGGGCGCTCTTAGCCAAAGGCGAGGCATTTGAGCCTGCGTGAGGATTAGCAGCAAGTAGCAACGTCAATCGAGTCTGCACACGTTGATGAAGTTTCGGTTTAGACCGAGTGGGGAATGACCTGGTTATTTCCAGGGGATTGCAGTACATCCCGACCAACGATTGAGGATCCCCGCCGCGTCTTGCATCAGGGTCCGGGCTCGTTAAAAGTGCCCAACAAGACCGTTTATAGTTTCGCAGGCCGAACCGTTTCAGCAGCGACAACGACCTGATCGAGGAGCTACTTCGCCTTGAAAAATTGGGAAGCCCTTATAGTTCAAAGTAACTTGCTGCCGGAACGCGCAGCGTGGAGGCAGTCCAGTTGGCTGCAGGGTTATGCATAAGCGGCTTGCCTTAGGCTTGCAGAGAAATCCCGCAGCAGTTCAAAGCAAGGATCTGAGGAATCTGTCTTTTCACGAATTGTTTGAAGCGCTTCCGATAGTTGCTTCATCTCGCTCTTAGTCAATGGGCCGTTTGCGTCAGTAACTTGGTTAAACGCGGAAGTGCCAATAGCGCCAACGGATTTGTTCATCATGAGATGTGAAACGGAGCCCGCCTCATCGGCCAGGGTCAGGCCGATTGATCCTCCATCCATTGCGATGGAGCAGTCAGAAATCTGTGTGAGGTTCTCGAAGCGGTTCATGAGGCAGCATAACGTGACTGCTCAGCGGAGCGCGAAAGCGGGCGAAGCCCGCTGTAGCGCGTCCGCTGGAGCTGATGGTTAGCCATAGATCCTCCAGTCTCGCTCTCGGACGTCAAACGCCATGAAAGGAGAATTCTGACACCCTTCCGGCGAAATGGCTGCCGTGGCACCAACAGCGAGAGCGGCCCCCTCAATGAAGCTGAGTATGGCGTTGTGCTGGATTGGGCCGAGAATTTCGCGAGGGTCAAGATCGAGTTCAATTTCGTCTTCAAGAACGAAATGGCAATTAGCGGCAGCATCGCCAACCCAGATCGAAAGGCAGTGGCTTTTATCTCGGAGCCGAAAGACTTCAGCAACCCCAGGAAAATCCGCATCTTCACCATCGGCTTTATAGGTAAGTGGATGTGTCGAAGCATACCGAATAAACTTCGACCAACCTTCGGCATCAACACCGGCAAGGTATACGTCGCGCAGTGAACCGTCGGGCTCCCACAGCGACGGAATCTGATCAAAGGTCGGTCGGTTCATAGGCTAACGTGCTTGAATTAACCGGCGCGCGTCAGCGCGTCCGGGTTGAATGAATGGTTCGGCAAGACGCACTGGCTCATGGCTGGCGGTTGCAGCAAATAGTGTTAGCCCACAGTGCTTCAAAGACTGTGCGGGAAACTGCTGCAAAGGCACCATATTCCGGTTTTGATGCCTCGACTTCATCAACCGGCCCTTTTGGAAGGAACCCATACTCGTCAGTGTGAAATTCTTCCGTGTAGCGAAGTGGCGTTCCATCAGCCCGAATTTCCAGGTAGCGGCGGACATAGCCGTCGTCTCCAATCTCAAAAAGACCGAGGTAGCTTTCGAGTCCCTCAGAATTTCCTTCTGACGAATAGAGGCGATATTTCATTTTGTGGCCGAACGTTTCAAGCTAACCGGCACGACTAGCGCGCAGCGATTGGCGTGTCCAGCGAACGAAGTGAGCGAGGTTGAGCGCATTGTTGGGCTTAGCACTTGGAACCCCGCCGCGAATAGAAATTG
>Ga0102593_1000412_pt1 | contig 81448 bp, 66 predicted proteins | sample AraplaCol_mMS_r2_2_FD_76862 | JGI IMG/M metagenome (GOLD analysis project Ga0102593, IMG submission 76862) | Arabidopsis root microbial communities from North Carolina, USA - plate scrape MF_Col_mMS_r2 (SPADES assembly) (version 2) | ecosystem: Host-associated > Plants > Roots > Endosphere... | reverse complement strand
AAGGGAGAAAAAAAGAAAGAAAGAAAAGGGGAGGGGGGGGGGGAAGGGGGGGGAGGGGGGGGGGTGGGTGGGGAAGGGGAAGAGTAGAGACTCACGGATCTACAATAAAAACTCGAGATGCTTCAGTTAAGTTAAGTGCAACACCACCGGCTTTCAACGAGACAAGGAAAACCTCCACATCGGCATTACTCATGAAATGATTAATCGAGTTCTGTCGTTGAGCAGGTGTCATCGTACCATCCAGCATGACCGTATTAAAACCCGCATGTCGTAATCTCCATTCAACAAGTTGAAGCATCGAGGTGAATTGTGAGAAAATAATCGACTTCGGCGTATGACTTTTACTTCTTTGTCGATATAATTCGTACAAGAGCGTTTCGATCTTTGTCGAGGATGTCCAGTTATCCATTGATATCCGATTGATGATGGATGTTTTCTTGACATCTTCCGTTTCTTGTTCTTTGGTTGGTTGTTCGAGATCAATTGATAGACTGATGTGACATCGTGGACAATCCGCTGTGTTTTTGGAGTCGAAGGATTCGAGATAATTTGTGACACATTGTCGGCAGAAATCGTGGCGACAGCGAGATTGAATCGCGTCTTCGGCGGGTTCGTCGCAGATTGAACAGACGAGAACATTTTGACCGGATTGTGATTGTTTTTTGAGTATTAGATCGGGGTGATTTGCTACTTGGCGCATTTGCATGATGAGACCGAAAATGTTGGCGTAATTGTTGAGCATTACACCACGGCTCACGTATGTATCGAACTGGCGGCTTGTGTTGGTCATGATACTCCGTGAAAAGTCATGCTCGATTTCGCCGAAGAATTCGTTGTGAAGTGTGATTCTGAATCAATTAGTATTTTACTCTTCTTTTCACTGGCTGTGTTGAGGCATTACCGTTTCGGAGGAAGTTCCATCGAAGAAGTATGCTCTTCTTTCAATCGTCGAAGCATGATATGATCAGTGATCAGACGGAGCTTTTCCAAGCCTTCCTTACGCTCACTGGTGGTTCTCCCATCGGTGACTAGATAGAAGTTAGCAGGTGTCATCAAATAGCCCATTACCTGCAACTTACTTGGATTCAGGATCTCCTTATTGAAAACAGAGATATGATTGAAACCCCTATGAGCTGTTAGCAATTTCATTCACAATCCAGTGGAATATCACATACGTATGGGAACACTTAGTACAACGACCATGTTTATCTGCCATCCATTGAAGTTCCTCGCAAGGACATTGTTTGCAGAAATAACTGGCGAATGGCCGGAGCTGTAAAAATCGAAGGAGTGAAAAGAATTCGCCAATTCGATTTTGCACGGGAGTTCCTGAAAGGCACCATTTGAATGAAGCCTTCAAGGCAAAGCAGGCCTTGGCGACGCCGGTGGTCCGTTGCTTGATACTATGAGCTTCATCAAGGATGAGCCGGTGATAGTCGATGCAGTGGATGACACTGTCTGCCTTGACTGTCCCACCAGCACGAGTCCAACCTTTCTCTTGCTTGCGATGGATGGATTCCAGACTCGAGTAAGAAATCATAATCACGTCGTATTTACGGAGATCCGACTCGGTGAGTTTTTTGACCTTGGAGTCGGAACCGTGATACACGAGCACCTTCAGTTTACCATCTGTGTATTCCTATTGCAATCATGTCAGTCAATCTTCATCATCAGCAGCAGCATCATGCTGGACCGGGAATCAAGAACAAACCTGAATCTCCTTCTGCCACTGCATCAAAGCAACTGGAGGCACAATGACAAGAGTGGGATTTGGCTGTGGATAATCCGACATGATCAAAGACACAGCTTGTATCGTCTTTCCCATTCCCATCTCATCACCTAACAAACCACCCCGATACGAGGATTTCTCCTGCTCAATCATCCAGCTCAATCCCTCCAATTGGAAAGGTTTCAGCTTTCGAGTGATAGATGGTGGTTGTTGAGCTGGAGGTGGAGAGAGAATGGGTTGCGCCTTAAGCTCATCCCACATCGTGTCAACGACTGGATGTTTCGATATCAACTTTTTCCGCTCTCTCATCATTCGCTGGTTTTTGCGCATGTCATCCCAACTGCGCGGGAGATCATCAGGATCACCTTCAGAGTATTCCTCTGCGTCTTGACTATCATAGAAGTCGAGCGGTGGGTGATTATGATGCGATGGACCCTGGGATGTACGACGTGCCAATGCAGGGGCACGTCCTCGTCTGATTCCTGTCTGATAATCATTCTCATCCGGATCTGAATCGTCATCGAAATCTGAGACTAATGAAGGTGTCGCCGAGTCTTCTCCTAGCGATGAATATGGGACTTGATCCGACATCCCAGAGAGGAGTTCCTCTCCAAGTGTCTCGTCTGAAAACCTATCCTCCCAAGAGTCGAAACGGCTCGCCTTCGATCGACTTTGCCTTCTAGTTTTTTGCTTCTTCGCAGCTGGAACCGATGCCATGTATTCCTCATTCTGAAGTGCCTCGGCCAGGGCAGCATCGTCTTTGGTATCGGCGGCTGACATGGAGGATGCGGATCTCTTCGTACCTCGCTGCAAGGCCTGTGTCGGTCGGGTCGTGGAACGAATCTGTTGAGCCCGAGCAGTTGCATTGACGCGAGTTCGAGGCAACTTCATCTCCGATTCAGCGCCGACACCAACACTGGTGGCTGGTGTAGTCGTCCCGGGTGTTTCATCAGGAGAACGAACATCGCGAGAGCTGCTCGCAGTCGAATCAGATGGTGACTCTGTCTTCTTGCCAGGCACCACAACCTCAATCTTTGGTGCCGCCCTACTTCTTGTCCTTCTTGGACTGATCAAATCGATCGGGTCTTCATCCTGATCCTGATCTTGATCGGAATCTTGAATGACGCGGTGGGTCCGGGAATTGGTATGTGATGATCCGCCCCTTCGTCCAGACCCTGATCGATTTCGCGATGAGCCTCGCGATGACGTCTCAGTTTGAAGGGGTGCATCATCCTCCGAATCGGGGATCATCCTTGCTTGGGATCTTCTTCGCATGTTGATTGATCAGCGGGGAGTGAGACGGGAGACGGGAGACGGGAGAACGAGGGAGCGAGAGGATAACGAGAGTGAACAACGAGCGTCGATGTAGTTGGTCTGCCTGAGAGTTAGTTGTTGAACCATTCACATTTACATTCATATTTAACAGGGAATGAAGAGGAGGGAAGACTCTGATGAAGAGATCTGGAGACTTCGTACATACAGTAGACACTGTAGACCAGAGAGAAGGAGGGAAAAAGATATCACGCAAATTGATCAGTGGGAATAATCGAAATGCTTGAATCAATATGAAAAGAGAATAAACGAAAGTGATTGAGCAGCAATCTAGAAAGTAGACAGAAGATGAAAGAGAAAAGGAGGCAAAAGTGGGAGATGATCGATCGAAAGCAAAAAAAGTGCCTGAACCAGAAAAACTCTTCGTTCGGGCGAGTCCGAGTTTTTTTTCTTTTTATTCCTCCCTCCCTTTGAGAATCATAGAATATTCTTTCAAGTGACCTCATTTATTCTTCATTCCGATCAACTCTTGAATTACATACTCCATACTCAACTGTACAACTCGATCGATCGTCCTCGCGTTGTCTTATCAAAAAAGATAAGCGCGTAAAGTGCGACGCGAAAGTGCCGCGTGACTTCATACATTCAACATTCTCCTTTAACACTCATCTACTCCAGTTCAGCAGTCTTGAAGTGATATTGTTAGTTTGATATGTGAGTAACAAGTCAAGAAGGTTCAGGATATGCAGGATAGCAGTTGTACTAATTCTTGTCAGGGCTGATCGACGTGCGGCGAGAAGTAGGAACATTCGGGGCCCGTATGTTCCCTGATTGATTGATATCACCTGGCACTGAGGGTGGTATGCAAAAGAAAAGAAGAAGAGAACTAACAATCGATAGACACTCCGCCCTGACTGATTTCCTTGCTGTGAGTAAATCCTCAATCTTCCGGTGGCTTGCGGTATGCTAATAAACAGTCAAACAACATCTCCGCAGCCCAAATCCGCGATGATTATGATCGAAGAGTAGCAGAAGCAAATCAGCAAGCAAACGAAGAAACAGAACAAGCAGCTGAAGCCGAAAATGACGCTGATTTCCACCCCGAACCGGAGTCTCCCGAAGACAAGGCCAAAAAACGCAAACGACAACAAACAATCGATAGAATTAAGAAGAGCAAGGAATTTGCCCGTCGCAAGTCTCGAAGGACTGGTGAACCTGATGATGATGATGACCTTCTTGCCAATGAAATGGCTGATGAGAAGTCTCGTCCGGCACCTGGTCAGTTGGAGAATTGTGAGATCTGTGGGAAACGGTTTACGGTCACTCCATATAGCAAGACTGGTCCGGCGGGTGGTCTTCTTTGTGCCGATTGCTCGAAGAATCAAGCGAATAATAACAAGAAAGCCCCTGCAAAGAAGCGTGGATCTGGGATTGGTCGTCGTCAGAATCAAAGCAAGTTGTTAGATGGAGAGGCTATACATGGTGCCCAGAGTTTACTTGAGATGTGCATTAAGGTATGTCTTGATCAACTAGTCTAACTAGTTGATGAGAGATTACTTGGGAATATGTGGCTAATTCTTGTACAGAAAGTTGCTGAAAATATCGAAAACGTCGAAGAATTCGGTGACTTGCCTCCCCCCGTGATGCGTCGTCTCAGCCAGATTCTCTCCAGAAGACGAGCAGTCAGTTCGAAGATCTTGAACCTGTTCCTTCGAAGAACTCACAAAGAGCTGAATATCTATGACTGTGCCCGTATGTCAACCCTTTCTCCACTTCTCGTAACGTAATGATACTGATTATACCAGGTCTGGAAACGGACGATTATCACAGGATCCTTGCAATGATGCCCGACTTGACAAAACTCAATCTACGATTTGTCACTCCTATGAAAGACCACATTTTCTATTACATGATTGAAAACAATGAATCCATTCGGGATCTACATCTGGATTCTCCAAACTTGGTGACAGATGAATGCTGGCGTCAAGTATTCACCAAGATAGGGCCACGACTTCAAAGTCTGAAACTTTGGAACTTGAATGCTGCCTTTGACGATGATACAGCTCAAGTCATGTGTGAAAATTGTACTGGGATTGAACGTCTGAAGTTGAAATATGTTGAAAAGATCGGCGATGCAACTTTAACGGCGATTTCATCTCTCAAGACATTAAAGTACCTTTCACTATGCTTTCTCCGAGATACTGAACCAGAGCCTTTGCTTCAAATTATCTCATCAATCGGGTCTAATCTTCAGTCATTGTCTTTGGAAGATTTCAACAACTCTGATGACCGTTTGCTACAATCTATTCATGAGCATTGTCATCAACTTACCAAGCTTCGACTGACCAATAACGATCTCTTTACTGATTCAGCGGTGGCTTCACTTTTCCGCAATTGGTCCAATCCCGCATTAACATATGTGGATTTCCATGGGTTGAGAGATGTCGATATGTCCAACCCTGCTGGTCCCCCTGAACCAGTCGGTCTTGCTTCGGATGGTTTCATCGCTCTGATGGAACACTCTGGTTCGAATATTGAGTCATTAAATATAGCATCCTGTCGCCATATCTCATGTGGTGCCTATGAGACGGTGTTTGCTGAGAATAAGCAATATCCTCACTTGAAGGAGCTTGATATTTCCTTTAATGGGAATGTGAATGATTACATTGCACAGCGTATCTTAGCCTGCTGTCCGGCTCTTACGAAATTTGTTGTCTTTGGGTGCTTTAAGATTCAGGATCTAAAAGTACCCCGAGGGGTGGTTGTTGTTGGAACTGTTCGTGCTAAACTTACGGTTGAGGGTATTCTACAAGAGACTGTTTAACCTTCTTATGAGAAATCTAGACTGATATTTGGTGATACAAAGTGTATTATTTTAAACATACTCAATTATGACAAAATCTGAAATCACAACCCATCTCCAATGGTATAATAGTATACAAGCAGTACAACACTGAATCAAGCCATTCTCTTCCCAATCTCACTCTGCCAATTCCGCGATTTCTCAAACCCATTCGAAGCACTCTGGAAATCAACCATAGCCTGATAAACCTCTTCCTGACTATTCAACACAAAAGGTCCATACTGAACAACCTTCTGATCAAGCGGTTGACCCGAAACAATCATAAATCGAGCCTCAGACTCCGCATTATCCGGAACAGAAACCTCGACATAATCACCAGATTGTTCAAAAACAACATTATGAAATTCCTTCACAATACGAGTTGAGTCATTTGATCCGAAAATCGCTTCTCCGGATAACGTATAAGCAAAGGTATTCCAACCCTTCGGTAAAGCCTGTGAGAGTTTTCCTCCGGGTTGAATCGTCACGTCTAGAATCCAGACAGGTGTATATGCCAGATCTCGGACGGAATCAACTCCATAAGATTGACCCGAAATAACCTTCACACTAACACGTCCTTCGTCGGCGGTAGCGATAGGAATCTCTTCAGCACGAAGATCCCGATACCGAGGCTCACACATCTTGAGTTTCTGCGGCAGATCAACCCACAGTTGCATACCGACATTTGGACTTCCGTCTTTATTCTCGTGTGGCATTTCTGCATGCATGATTCCACGACCAGCTGTCATGAATTGTAAATCGCCTGGGCCAATTGTTCCTTTATTTCCTGCGAAATCTTCATGATCTACGCCGCCGGACAGAAGGTATGTGATTGTTTCTTGGCCTCGATGAGGATGATCGGGGAATCCTGCTCCTTTTCCGATGGTGAAGTGATCCAGCATGAGGAATGGGCTGAAGTTGCGTAATTTGGGAGTTCCGATGGAACGGCGGACGCGGGCTCCTGCGCCTTCTGCTTGTTCGATTGCGAGGAAGACATTGCGGATTGCGCGGGCTGTGGACATGTTGGATGTTTGGGGGATGATTGAGGTTGTTGATTGTTCTTCTTGAGGGGTGAGGAGACTTGTTGTTGGGGTGTACTTTTGGAAGAAAGTTGTTAAAGAGTCCTTGATTTTAGGATGATATGTGATGATTGCGATGATGCAAATTAGAAGAGGGAAAAGTATCTTCATGGACGAGATGGGGGCTTTTTATATTAACTGAATAGTTAGACTCGAAGGTTCTCTTTTTTTTTTATTAAATCATCATCAAGGAATATTTATAAGTTTAGTCAATCTTCATAAATTCTGATTGATGCGAACAATTGCAAAGCAACTTGTCAGACATCAGTCAGCGAAATTGACCAATCATATTGCTTTTTGGAAATTACTAAGATGACCAATTCTATGTCAGCAGCTAGTCTCGATATGGTTAGCTTAATCCCTAGATTTTAAGGCAGTGTTACTCACGTGACTCATCATGCAGTAAGCAGTTAGTCCATTCCTTCTCAATCATCTACTTATATCATAAACTAAGAATGATGATCATATTCAAACATAGTGTGAACTTGGAGAAACCTAGTTTTGGCAGGTAAGAGTCTTCTAGTAGGCATTGGAGATGAATGGATAGTATCAGACAGCCATATATACTCAATACCAACGAAGTGCCAAGTTTACATAGTTAAGGGTCTCGTGACTTGATGGTCAACACTATATTGAGGAACATGAATATGAAATAATTATACTTAATCAAATAAATCGTTTCGAGAATTATAACATTGGCAATCTCAACTGTAGGTTTTTATTTCCTGCTTTTACTCATCATACACATTCTGATTGTTGTTTGCTCATAATGTACTGCATCTAGCACTCTAGTAATACGCGGGGACTATCAGATAAGGCCACGGAGCAGCTCTCCGCCCATTTCCACTTCGGAGCTTCAACCACGTTCCTCTCCATTTCTCTCCATTTCTACTATAACCCACTCACTCACTCACTCACTCAGTCGCATGAATTACTATTTCCTTCCACTTACCCTGTGAATCCCGGCGGGGAACGCCTAGCCCTTATTCCACCGACTCAAGCTTCTGCTGTCGCCTCCCTACATAATACAACAAGCGCATCATGGGCCCATCAAGGCGGAGCCTGGTCCCATGGCTGACCTGGGCATGTGTCGCATCAAGCGCCTGGGCTGCTAAAAAACCATTTAATATCCATGACGACCTTCTTGCCTATCCGCAGGTAAGCCGAAGTTATGAAGAGCACTCACCTCACAAGTATTTGCGCTAATTGATTCGTGACTAGTACCGAGTGGTATTCCCGGACGAGTATATCCTCGATTCCACGGCGGAGGAACTCCTTCGAGCGCAAGATAAAGCTGCAGAAGAAGCATTCACCCATAATCAAAAGGATACGCAAATATATTCGAATACGCGGACAGAAGATGCGATACACGATGAAGATGGGAATCCCCCAACATACGCCTATGAAGAAATGATAATGGATGATCGACGTCTTCTCTGCCAAATCCCACACGTCACAAAGGACGACCTCAACACGACGACGAGCAATCACGCAAACGAGGCGGAACAACAAAAGGAATTAGCGCGCGCAACGGATAGAGGTCTCGAGCTCCTCCGCGAGATGGAAGGGAAATGCATGTACTACTTCTCTGGATGGTGGTCATACTCATTCTGTTATCGGAAACAAATTAAGCAATTCCATGCACTCCCCTCTGGGCGTAATGTACCCCAGTATCCGCCGATGGAGGATCCCACTACTAGCTCATTTATTCTGGGTCAATTCCCGGCACATATGAAGGATCAGCAGCAGCAGGAAAAACAGTCGTCACAGACGGATGTGGCAGAGTTACATACAAAAGGTGGCTCGCGATATTTGGTGCAGCATTTACAAGGTGGCACGACGTGTGACCTGACAGGGCGAGCTCGCAGGGTAGAGGTGCAGTTTCACTGTCATCCACAATCCACAGATCAAATTGGCTGGATCAAAGAACTAACGACCTGCTCATACTTGATGGTCATTTACACTCCTCGTCTCTGTGATGATGTTGCTTTCTTGCCACCCCAACAGGATGAGGTACATGATATTCAATGTCGTGAAATCCTCATGCCCAATGATGTGGCGGATTGGGAAGCTATGAGAGACTGGTATCAGTCGGAACAATTGGCGGATGCCGCGTCTGCTGTTGAACTCGAGAGAGTTCAGGTTGTTGGTGGGATTGAGGTTGGTGGTCGGAAGAAAGTTGGGATGGAGGGTAAAGTGATTGAAAAGGGTCGTGTTGCTATGACTAGTGAGGAGCGTACGGAGGCGGTTGTGAAGCGGGAGAATGGTCAGATTCAACTTGTGTCCAAGCAATTGCTGAAGAAGTATGAAATCGACGAGAGTAAGCTCGAGTCGATGCAGAAACGACTGGATGAACTTGCAGAAGGCAAAGATTGGACTCTTGAAGTGGTCTTGGAGAACAATGGGGTGATTAAGTTCCAAGGTGTTGTTGCAGATGATGAGGTTAAAGCTGGTGATCAACCGCAGCAGCAGCAATCACAGCAAGGAGAGACTACACCTCAAAAAGAGAAGAATCCGTTGGAAAAGCTGTCAGAGGCAAATCAGGAGTTGAACGAAGCGCCTCCAGCAGAGAAAGGAGGCTCATCAGAGGAGGAGGGGGAGGAAGAGGGCAGTGAAGAAATCTTTAAAGATGAACTATGAAGGAACTGTATAGTATTAGTTATTTAACATGAATTGAGGTGATACCTTGTTTATCCGTGATAAATGTACACATTCATATCATGGTATACTGGTGTATTCACATGTTTATATCCAATATCAACATGATTCCAGGAACGGCCGGTTAGCTTCATGCCCGAAGACGTCAGCGCCAAGCCGAGTGGGGATGGGAGAATAGAATAGTATCATTATTATTATTATCATTATCATTATCTATATAATTAAAAATAAAATAATATATAATTATAATATACTACATAGCATATATATAATATAATTCAATCCAATATCATATATCTAATGTATAAAGTAGTAATGTACTGAGTAAAGCGGAGAGAACGTGACCGGCCCACCTTTCCCTCCCTGATTCGATTCCAACTGCAACTTGAACCTCTTGGGATCTTCAGTGAACCACTTGATCTCTTCCCAACCTCCCATCCTTTCTTTCCTGGTTGGTTCCATTTGGGCTCCTTTCATTTCTCCCCTCTCCCCCCCTTTCTCTCTATATCCCTCCTCCCTTGTTCTTCCTGTGCCAAGGTTGGATCCCCCTCGTCACCACGCGGCCTCTCCGATATTACCGCATCCGCAATCCCGCATCCTTCGAGTCGGAGTTGACCCCTCAATCGCGGCATTGTTCGCAGTGCTAGGAGTTGGATCATATCCTCGAGAAATACAGCAGATCGTCTAGATACCTTGGCTTTTCTCGTCTTCGTCCCTCCGTCTGCCCCCGCTCACGATGGGGTTTCTCGGCGTCTACTCGGCTGTGTATGATTACCAGCCTCAGGGAGAAGGCGAATTGGAGATTCGCGAAGGCGATTTACTCTATATTTTGGAAAAGAGTGCGGAAGATGACTGGTGGAAAGCTAAGAAGAAGGCAGATCGTGAGGATGAGGATGAACCGGAAGGTTTAGTCCCTAATAATTACGTGGAAGAGGTGAGCATCCCAGGACATGCGTAAGCTGCAAGGAGAATACATCCGACTCGTGCCTGTAAGGCGATCGAGAGATGGCGATCAGGAAGGGCATTCCGGCACTTGAGTTATAGAGGTGCAATATGGTATAATCGAGGAATTGGACTCCATACTGATGACTATTGTGATGATAATAGGCGCAACCCACATACCATGCTAAGGCCCTGTTTGACTATACACGGCAAACAGATGAAGAGGTTTCCTTTTCCGAAGATGCCGAGTTAGTGGTCTACGATACATCAGATCCGGATTGGACATTGGTAGGTGTCAATTCGGATTATGGATTCGCACCGTCAAATTACATCGAGTTGATTGAAGGGTCTGCATCTCAAACTGCTGTATCTCCTCCACCTGCAGAGCCTCCGGCGCCATCTCTCCCGCAACGACCGGCTGCTCGGCCAGCAGAGGAATATGACGCTTCCCCTTCTCCGCCTCCTATCGATACTGCGCAGAACCCCGCGGCTGCTGCGATTGCGGATATTATTCACAAGCAACATGCCCCCGCCGGCACCTACTCCGAACCCACACGCGAGGAGTCACCGCCTCCTCAGCTTCCTACTCGTCCGTCAAATGACCATGAACAGATCGATCGCGAAGGACCCCCACCAAGCCTACCACAGCGTCCGCCATCAGAACAGTTACAGTTCTCCACGCCAATGGAACCATATTCGCCTGAGGCTACGCCGTCTCGTCCTCCTCGTCCTCAGGTGGCATCTCCCAACTTTCAAGACAAAACACATGTCAAGGAATCTCCCCCTTTCAACCGAGCTGGGGAATTGACGCCGCGGTCACCCTCGGGTTACCACTTGTACAATATTAATGAGATGGTCGAGGTCATGGGCAAGCGAAAGAAGATGCCTACTACAATAGGAATCAACATGGTGACCGGGATCATTTTCATTTCTCCCGAGGGTGATGATAATCAGCAGGAATGGACAGCTGACAAGCTGACGCATTATTCTATTGAAGGCAAGCATGTCTTTGTTGACTTGGTCCGACCTAGCAAAAGCATTGATTTCCACGCTGGTGCTAAAGACACGGCTCAAGAGATCGTGGCTGCGCTTGGTGAAATTGCTGGTGCCTACAAGGCCGAAGGTCTTCGAGAAGTTATTGCTGCTGGAAAGGGAGGTGGCGGTCAAAAGAAGGGTCAGATCCTGTATGATTTCATGGCCCAAGGCGATGATGAGGTGACAGTGGCTGTGGGTGACGAAGTCATCATCGTCGACGATAGCAAATCCGAAGAATGGTGGATGGTCAAGAGGTTGAAGAATGGAAAGGAGGGCGTTGTTCCTAGCAGCTACGTTGAGGTGACCGGATTTGTGAGTCAAGCACCCCCAGCTGGAACTGAATCAGGCATGTCTTCCGTGGAAAGAAATCGTCTAGAGGAGGCTCGTTTGGCCAAGGCTGCAATGGGCAAGCCCAGAACCGACTCAATGGACTCATCTGAAAAACAACACCGCAAGCGTGATAGCAAGTCGAGTCACAAGACAAAGCCCGATGCAAGCAAAGTCAGAAAATGGACAGACCGTACCAAAGCATTTACAGTTGAAGCGCAATTCATTGGTCTCCAGGATGGAAAAATCCATCTCCACAAGGTCAATGGTATTAAGATTGCAGTCCCAGTTGCCAAGATGTCCGTCGAGGACCTGGAGTATGTGGAAAGGGCCGCGGGTGTCTCCTTGGACGAGGATAAGCCTCTGTCCAGCATTCGGGACCGGGCCACTTCTGATCCCAAGGGCGCTGCAGGTGCCTCTATTCAACGCCCAGAGTATGATTGGTTCGATCTTTTCCTGAAATCCGGCGTTGGTCCACACCAATGTGAACGATATGCGCAGAATTTCCTCAAGGATTCAATGGATGAGTCTGTCTTGCCTGATATCACCCCTGAAACTCTTCGCTCCCTGGGATTGAAGGAAGGCGATATTCTACGCGTGATGCGTCACCTAGATACTACTCTTGGACGCACTGGTTCCAAGTCCAAGCTTCGCAATGTCAGCTTTGGAGGTGAGGAGGTTATTGGTAATGGCGATGAAGGTGGTCTTTTTGCTGGTCCTGGTGGTATGCTGCGCAACAACACACGCAAAGGACGCCCGACACCTACTCTCCAGGCTGGTGATGTTGTGGATCCCAAGGCATTCGAACAAGCAGATGAGTCGAAGCCCAAGGAGAAGGAACGTACTGCTAGTCCTCCAACCCCTTCAGCTCCGGAGAAACCCGTCCAACGTGGATTCGACGATGATGCATGGGAAGTGAAACAGCCCAAGCAGTCGACAACTGCTGCTGCAGCTCCCGCTGCAGTCCAGGCTTCTGGTACTGCATCTCCCCCGGCCGCTGCAACTCCTGTACAGAAGCAGCCCACTGGGGCGATGGCGGACTTGACTCTGCTACAAGCTCCTTTACAACCCACGCCTGCACAGCCCGCCCCTGCGGCTTCGACTATCCCTGCGATTCAACCCCAGCAAACTGCCGTTCAGAGTCCGCCCCCACAGCAGCCGCAAGCAACAGGCGCTACCCCGGATTTGTTTGCTCAGGTTGCACAGCTTGGACAACAGGCCAGACAACGTCCTCAGCCTCCTCAGACTATGAACCAAAACTCACTTCTCCCCCCACCTCCACAACGCCCTCTATCGGCGCCGCAGAACTTCTCGCAACAACAGAGCTCCTTTGGGCCCCCTCCTTTGCAGGCTCAATTGACGGGTCTTCCTCAAGCTGGTTCGCCACTCGCTCCTCAGGGTCAGGGTTTCCAGCCACAGATGCAACCTCAGGCTACGGGCTTCATGGGCCAGGGCCAGTTCCAGAACGGAATGGTTCCTCAGCCTACGGGATTCACTCCTCAATCTCAATTCGGAATTCAACAGCAGCAGCAAAACCAACAACCATATGTAAATGGCCAGCCTGGTTTCCAAGGCATTGCTCCTCAGCCCACAGGCTTTGGTGGTTTCGCGCAGCCCCAGCAACCTATGCAAACCGGAATCAACTCTATGCTCCCGCCTGCTTTGCAGCCTCAGCCAACGGGAATGAATGGATTCGGTAATGCCAACAACTATAACCAGCAGTCTCCACCGCCAGTACCTCCAATCCCTCAACAACCAACGGCGGCGCCATTGACAGCTCAAAAGACCGGTCCTCCTCCTTCCATCAGGTTTGGTGTGAAGCCAGATGCACCTCCCAAGCTTGCTCCTCAGCCGACAGGACTCAGGGCGAACCTCTCACAGGCCAGTGCGTATTACCGTGTCCCCTTAATAATAGAAAAGATAAGGAAACAGAATTCTAACAAATCAAACAGCACCCACCAACCCCTTTGGCTTCTAAGAGATTGCCTCTACGCTTTGGCATATATAATCCCACCCTTCTGTCCATTGACACTCTACTCTTGTTCTTCGCGAGTCCGTCGGAGTTGAACCCATCGGAGTCAGACCTTTACATACCTCAGCGTGTCATTTTGAATCCACCCCTTCAGAAATCGACAACGCGTATATAATCATGGCCCATAACGCAGCGCGTCTCATCCATGACCCCCGGCACCAATGCCAATGAACCGTGTATCACGGACCTTTTCTGCCGTCATTCTATATCCCCCAATGTTTCCGATGTAATTTTGTCGATGGTAATGCTTACTATTGAATGCCCTCGTTAACTTCCCATTTCCTTGTGTTTTGTTCGAACGGCCTACCCGAATTTCCTTTTTGTTCTTGAATACTTGAGCTTTTCCATAGATGGGATACTTGGTAGATGCAAATTGCCCGGTGTCGTGTTTCGTGGATATTGCATTTTCTCTCGAACATAGCGTGCTTAGCAAAGTCATATAATATGTTATTCCAATTGTTTTATTGTAGCGTAGCCTACTACTCCTTAACTAGTGCAATGTCATGAACTAATCTCATCCTAGCGATGTATATGATATGAATGAGTCAATATCCTCATCGGGTCCCCTACACATCTGCATTGACCCTTTCGTCTTACATTTTACATTAACTAAGTGTTAGTTCGGGTTTAGTGCAATAAATCAATGAGTCATCGGGATAGACTATAACTATCTGACATCCTACATAGTATAGACAATGTTCTATAAAGAGGGCATTTCACATATTCTTATTTCTCCAAGATAATTCAATTTTCATTCCAGTCTTCTATAGCTACATCACCACCAATACTCTATAAATCACGAACTTAAAATGTCCGACTCAACCAACCGCGAAATCAAAGAAAACATCAGAAAAGCATACAACGACATCGCAGACAAATATCTAGAATGGACAGAACCAACTCATAAAACCCGTCTCACCTACCTAAACCTCCTCCTCGACTCTTTAGACACCAACGCAAAACAAGTCCTTGAATTAGGCTGTGGAGCCGGTGTTCCATGCACGCAGATTCTAGCGAAGAAATTCGATGTCACAGCTAATGATATCTCCGATTCTCAAATTGCTCTTGCTATGAACCGATTATCTGATGATTCGGTTGAACTTATACATGGTGATATGATGGGATTAAAATTTCAGACTGAGTTTGACGCTGTAATTGCGATGTATTCAATTATTCATCTCCCGCGTGAAGAACAGAGTGAGATGTTGAGGAGGATTTGGGGGTGGTTGAAGCCTGGTGGGGTGTTTTTGGGGAATTTTTCGGAGGGAGGGTTTGAGGGGGATGTTAAGGGGGATTGGTTGGGGGGTAATGATGGGTGTATGTATTGGAGTGGATGGGGGAAGGAGGAGATTAGGAGGATTTTGGGGGAGATTGGGTTTAAGATTGAGGTTGATGATGTTGTTGTTGATGTTGAGGTTGAAGAGGATGGGAGGGAGAAGGAGGTTGCTTTCCATTGGATTTTGGCGAGGAAGGTTGAGTGATGTACTAGCGATGGTGAGGAGTCTAGATGATGAGGATATGGAGTTATTTATACGGATTAGTATGGTTGAGGAGGATGTTTGGATGCTGAGTATTGTATATGTTGTATAGTGTCAGCTGATGTATGGATGCCCTAATTGAGGCAATATGGTCGAGCAATGTTTGGTTAATATAAGAAACTACATGCTTCTCAATACTGATAACTTTGTACGTAGAATTACAGCATAAAGAGCATAGAATGGCATTCCACTGCTATTGATGAAAATACGTTGTTCTGAACACGAATCATTTGATCAAATTCTCTGCCTTAGGAAATCTATAATGAATACAATTGTATAATATTAACACCATGATCATCATCCACTGCTTATTCCATTTAAACCATCAATCATGAATGCAACTGCAGTAAATGCCAGGTTATTCAAAGGCGAGAAATTCTCCACTGAGATTATTGCGCCGTGTAATGCCTAATCCGGTAAATATGCCAGCAGGCTGCATAGTCGACCCACTCGAACCAGCCAAAGAAGAACGATCTTGAGAATAAAGTCAAGCAATTCCTTTTATTTCCAAAGCAACTTGTTATCATTGAAATTCAAGAGCGATAACTGATATCTCAGGGTATGGGAATATCGTTCATTTTTGAATTGTCCCAGTCCTCGCCCGATCTACTTTAACCCTAACCAAGTACAGTGAACGACCTATCTACGGAGCACGCCTCATATCAATGCTTGATATCTAATATCAACCTCGCAGATTCAGTGCCCCTCTGACTCCCTGTTCGACGTGACTCTGCCCCAGAACGTCATCATATCTTTCCCAGCACCATATAAGCTCGTACACCTTGAAATTCTCGAATTCTGCTTTATTTCTCCACATTCGATAGAAACACTCATAAAAGACGTACCTTCTTTCGAACACGACGCGACAAATACAAACGACAGCATCGAGAATAGAAGATTCTCTGTACACGGTGTAAGTCAGGGCTACACTAGGATACTTTCTACCATAATCATACTAATATCCTCCTTATAGCCTAGCCACGGAACTCCCCCTGATCGAAATGATGTCGAAGCAACAAGTGGAAAATACCGACGAGGAAGTGAAGGTCAGTCTTTAAGATTTTACAATCATGCACATGCAACCTCGACTGACGAAATCCAGAAATACTCCGGTCTCCAAAAGACATTCTCATCTCCATACACGAAACGAAACGAGAACTCCTTGAACAAGAAGATACCGATCAAGATCACAAGATTACCGTAGAAGACAAAGGCCCGAAGGTAATACCTTATCAATCTACTGAACCTTTTGATAGATAGTAAAGCTGAACCTCACAGATAATCTCCCTTGGCTCCGTAGCCTCAAACGGAATGCATCGCTACGAACTACGAGGAACATAACATACCCCCTATCAAATCTTCTCCAAGAATTATCGCTCCGCAAAAACCTCACAAACACGACAATCCTGCCTAGCGAATCTTTATATGAGAATCCCGTTACTCGACTTTCGAGACTTATTCGGATATCTTTCTGGGATAAATCTTACCCGAAGAATTGAGACTTCCAATATAGCTCATGTAGCGCCCGATCCGAAAGATTGGACGCAACAACCAAAAGGTCGATTGTATATTCCTCGCGGTGCGCCGGATCAATTTGAATACTATACCAAATATGCGAAGGAGAACCCGCAGGCGGATTTGGAGGTCATTCTCCTCCCTGAAAAGATTACATCGGCATATATGCGTGATCTCAATGATGCACCTGGTTTACTCGCTTTAGCAGTTGAGAAAGTCATTGATGTCGAGACGAAAAAGGAGAAAAGACAGGGACTTCCATTCGTTGTGCCAGGTGCTCGTTTCAATGAGCTTTACGGCTGGGATAGTTACTTTATTGTCCTGGGTTTACTTCGAAGTGGTCGTCAGGATTTTGCTCGATCTACACTTCTGAACTTTTGTTTCTGCATCGAACATCATGGGAAGATCTTCAATGCAAATCGGACTTACTATTTAAGTCGGTCACAGCCTCCATTCTTAACTGATATGGCTCTTCGGATATACGAGACTATCAAAGATGAGCCCGGGGCCTTGGATCTCCTTCGTACAGCCACGATGGCTGCTATCAAAGAGTATGAGAATATTTGGACGGCGAGTCCTCGGTTTGATCCTGGAACTGGGTTATCTCGATATCAGGCAGAGGGGCTTGGTGTTCCACCTGAAACTGAGAAATCGCACTTCATTCACGTATTGAAGCCATACGCGGAAAAGCACCGATTATCGATAGGCGAGTTCATTCAGGCTTATAATCACGGAAGAGTTACTGAGCCTTCTTTGGATGAATACTCCCTGCATGACCGTTCCTTACGAGAATCTGGACATGATACTACCTATCGATTCGAGCATATCTGTGCTGATCTCGTTACTGTCGATCTGAACTCCCTTCTATACAAGTACGAAACGGGTATATCATTCATCATCCGAACTTATTTCTTCGATTCCCTCCATATCCCTGCGCCTTCAACTGTCAGCGGCTCAAATTCGGAAAAGCCTAAAGTCGAACACTCCGCAACATGGAATCGGCGTGCAAAATTCCGCAAAATACAAATGAACAAATATCTCTGGAACGAAGAAAAGGCGATGTTCCTAGACTACAATATCAAAACGAGCCAACAAATGCAATACGAGAGCGTGACAACCTTTTGGCCACTCTGGGCCCATCTAGCAAATCCTCACCAAGCAACTCTACTAATCGAGAAGACGCTGTGCAAATTCGAAAGTTACGGAGGTTTAGCTGCTTGTACGAAGTCGTCTCGAGGGGATATCTCGCTCGATAGACCGAATCGTCAATGGGATTATGCGAATGGATGGGCACCGCATCAGATTCTTGCTTAGAATGGACTGGTCAATTATGGATTTTATGAGCAGGCAGAGCGATTAGCGTATAAATGGTTGTTCATGATGACGAAGGCTTTTGTTGATTTTAATGGTGTTGTTGTGGAAAAGTATGTTGTTACGAGACCGTCTGGTTCGCATAAGGTGGATGCAGAGTATGGCAATCAGGGATCTGATTTCTGTGGTGTTTCGCGTGAAGGGTGAGTATTTCTGCTTTTGTCAAGATTTATTGTTTACTGTTTGTGTTGACTTTGATAGATTTGGTTGGGCAAATGCCAGTTATCTTTGTGGTCTTGAGCTGATGAATACCCATATGATACGAGCTTTGGGAGTTTGTGCGCCGTACAAACTGCTTTATAGGCAGCAGACTGGTTAGAGAATTTGATCTTTTGGTAGTTGAGTAGGGAATATACTAGTATATACTAGAGTCATCGCAATATCCGACAATGACAGATTATAACCGATCAATATATACCAAGAATCATAAGTCATAGATCACATTTCCTACCAAACGCCAACCACCCCGCTACAGTTGAAGGGAAAACTATAGTGAAGGTCCTGAATCTTCCCAGATTCCAAAAACCGGCAGATCTTCAGCCATATACAATAGTCCGTTTTCGGGGAACATGACATCTGACAAAGGCGAAGGTCCAGATGGAAGTTGACCGTTGGGGATTGTACCACCGGGTGAGCATCCAACGGGGATTCCAGAGGTAGTTAGGGCTGATATGGCGGCATCATAGGATAACGTTGATGGATCTGCACCCGAGTAAAGTGCGTCCCAGACTTCGGTGCTGGGTTGAGTGCCGGAGAGGGGTTGTGTTAGGAATGAGGATGGGGTATTGCCGGTTTGTTTATTTGATGAGGATGGAGATGGGATGGTAGAGGAGCGTTGGGGTTCAGAGGGACGGGTGGGAGTAGGAATATCACGAGTAGAAGGAGGATGGTCTGGTCCGCTGACTTGACCGAAGAGTTGATCGACTTGTTTACTTCGACGATCCATCCATTGTCTATTGCGTCGTTGAATGTATTCTGCAACGGCGGCACGGAGATACTTGACGATCTGGTAGAAGCGACAAGCGTGAGGATCGTGCGGGACGAAAAGGCCTAGGAATCGCTCTGCTTTGCCCATGCCTTCTTCCAGGGGTAAGAGGTTATCGTAATCGGCGAAGAAAGCAGCTCCGAGGACAACGGCCGAGTTGAAGACTGAGTTTATTAGGAATGGGAGACGTCGTGGGAGGTTTGAGAATCGACTAAGATCTTCCACCACGTCGAGGCCTCGCAGGGCTGAGTAAACGCATGCGTCTGCGAATAATGAAATGCGAGAATTACCATTTTTGGAATCAGATGGTGGAGATATGTCGGATTTATTCTTCACATATTGTGCCACGCGGTAGACCAAAAATGGTCGAGTAAGAAGAATGATAGACCAATAATATGAGCCAAAAACATGCGCTGCCGCTAGGCTCTCCTCCATGTTCTTGTGATCGAGTTTTTCTATTTGCTGTTTGAGAATATCTGGAAGAGTGCGCACCCAGGCACGGTGTTGATTGGAAATGGATTCAGCAACACTGATTGAAATCACCTGTTTCATGTAGACGTCCGTGAGGATTCGCTCGAAGATTCGACAGAGGGAAATAACTGCTGTTGAAATTTGCTGATCTGGCGTCGAATTCCACGAAGACTCTTCCGATTTCTGAGAAGGATCGTCGCGAATATCATAATCGTAGTCTGATGTTGCTGGCGGACGACCTAATGAAGCACTTAGGAATAAGTCCATCATTCGCAGACTCTTCCATACTCGCTCTCGAGCTCGTCTTTCTCGTCCACAAAATAGTGCATTGGCATCTTTGCGGTGAATCCCGACTGCATATGCAGCACGTAATGCGATTCCAAGATTCATGAAGGCTCCATTTCGTCTACATGCTCCAAGCATGTACATCGACACCAGTATGTATGACTGAATCGTGTGAATGCTGGGCGTTTCCTGAAAAGCCGAGAACGCTAATTGGCGTCCGCTACCGAAGAACTGCTCTGCTGTATCTTGATGTATATTTGAGACTTGCGCTCCGATGGCGAGAACGAGGTAGAAGATTGAGCTCACGGTATCTTCATCGCCCGTGGGATTCCCTACCCAATTCGCGAGTCGAGGGTGGAACTCTTCCAAGTCAAAGAGATCTAACAGAGGACTGGTTGCGAGAATATATTGCCGAGCAAGTTGTTGGGCATCTTCATTGCTTGGTGGTGGGACAAGCGCACTGGGCTGTGTACTTGGATTACTCTGGAAAGCCTCAAGCATAGAATGTCTCGAGTTATCTTCGGTGAAGACACATCGACCAATCGATGAAGATACCACTCGACGAACACTTTGCAAGAATGACAGACTGGCCGAGTCCCCAATATACATGAATTTCCCCTGTCCATCACGCAGAAGACGTGCCACTTTCGGCACCGGCGCTGTCCCCTCTTTCTCGTCGCGGACCTGCTGCTCAAGATTCATGCCCCGGTCTTCAAGAGAGTTCAACAAACGGTCCATCGCAGTTTCGCGCTGTGGCGAGGGTATTTCACGTTCGCTGAGTAACATGGTTGAATCTTTGGCTTCGGGCTTGAGGAGTCGTGCGGGGCGGTCCGAAAAGTGACATTCTGATTCTTTCTTTCGTTGGACGCATATCGTGCATGGGTGTTCGCCGTTACATTTTTGTTTGCGTCGCTTGCAACTATCGCATGCTCGACGACAACGGAGACGCGCTCCTGGAGTTGTACTTACTCGGGGCATATCGATGCATGGACTCGTGGTACTATGTCACGGTTGGTGATATTGTGCGTCGCTGGTCATCGAGTCTTACGCGCTCGCAGTCGCAGGTAGACAGGTATACAGATACGCAGAGTGATTCAAGGTTCTTTCCGGGGATAATTGATAATCGGAGTCGTTCGCTTCAACAAGTTTGTATGACGCGGAGGAGCGGAGCGGAGCGGAGGTTGCTTTCCCCGGATGAATGACTAATCACATACAGCAATTGAATTTCATATCTGCCATCTGATCTAGATTGATGAAAGGGAATATCCACTAAACAACTTGGATAGTTCACTGAAACTAATTAAAAATTGGCTACTCCTGTGACCAACAAGCTCACGGTCGAAAAGAAACAACCTTGCCGAAAGTATCAGCAGTCCCCCAAATACCAGCTCGCAAACAACTCAACTGGACAATCTGACTATGATCGACGAAAACATTGACATCGATTCCAAACTCCCGGACGTACCAATTGAAAACCGCAGGATCAGCAGCTTCAAACATCACACGGTCCGGCGGTAATTCTTTCATAATTCTCGAGACAACGTCCGTTCGCCAAGAGTTGACATTCTCTGTGATTCCCTCCGATTCAATCATCAGCCGTTTAACTCCATTATCGAGGAACTTGCGTCCTAAATTGACTAATTTGCCCGGGTCGGATGTTCCAATTGCTTCAAGGCCTGAAGCAGGGGTATCACCACCGGCACCGAATTGAATGCCTAGTTCTGGCTTTGCTTCTAGTTTGTAGGAGTGTACTTTATCGACTAGTCGGAGCCAGTCATCTTCTGGAATTGATAAAAAGCCTGAAGATAATTCAATGACGTCAAATCTGATACAGTTAGTTTAATACTCCGTTTATGTGTTTCAGCGATATGTAGAATATCTTACCCCAGATCCTTGCATTTGGTCAAGTAGCGGTCAAAAACTGTATTTGCGTCCGGGTGCGTGAGTAGATGTTCGGCCCAACCGCCCTATCAGCCGTCAGCTATTGTCCGGTATTCCTTTCATGACTGTATGCGTATGTATATGCGTACCGTAGAGACGTAGACATCGTGTTCGTGGGCGAGATCGATTAGTTCACGAAGGGGTTTCTCTTCGAATAGGGAGAAGGATCCTGCAATGATCAGTACTGTTTCTGGCCATCTACTATGCTGCCGAACTAACCTCCGGCAAACTTCAATCCATCCACGTGGTTTCCCATGCTATAAACTGTTTAGATTCTGTGTGGATGATGAGGTAGGATGTCATTGACAGTTCCACTCACGTCTCGAGAACATCTGCGAGGTACCGTTTGCCCATCACCTGGCTGAAGTTAGTTGAGTGTATTCTTTGGCTAGTAGGCTATAAGAATGATCATACGGAGTAATATGGACCTCTAATCTCAGTCACACCGGTACTTCGAGGTTTAGCCGGTCGCGGGTTCGATCTGGCGAAACCAAATCCATCCTTCTCCTGGAGGAGAATTGGTCCCTGGGCTGGAGAGGTTGAGGAGAGACATCTGGTGGCTGGTGCTGCGATTCTAGTAGCTGGTACGCGGTTGATGAGAGATTGAAGCCGAGTGGCTTTTGCAAAGGAGTTTCCCAGCATGTTTACTAGTGTTCAAGTTGATATAATGTAGTGTGTATCTGTATTCCACTGGAGTGTGGTGATTGGGATGATTTGTATAGTAGTGAAGAAGAGAGATGTGAAGGTTAATATATATTGTACTTCGATTGTAAAGAATGATATTAGAATGATTGATATAATGACAACATCTAAACCTGCTGTGAACCACTCGGAGTTCTGTTTGCAGAGTGGTGTGAGGATTGACGTAAATCATACTTCACTCTGCGGGGAAGCTTAAATAAGCCGCATTAGATCAGCTGTATAGCTATAGTTGTATGTACATAGATGTAGGTTACTTATCAAAGAGTAGCTAGTGTAGTAATTATCCAATACATTAGTTAGATAGTAGCCAAAGTGCTGTAGAGCATTTTGTAACTTACAAGCTCTGGTAGTCTTGGCAGTATATTGCTGTAGAGTAGACTACATAGTCTAGGTATATATCATGGAGATAACATGGAGATAATATAGACATAATATATTTATGACCTACGATTAGAGTTAATTGTCAATGGGGATTGTCCATGTATATAGAATATCATGTCCTCGAGTATAAGCTGTGTATAATAGTGTATAATAATGTGTATAATGTATAAATGTATAAATGGATAAATGAATATCGGAATCGGCGAAGATTCAACGCCGACGATCTCCGCTGACAAACTCGGTTGACTCCGAGGAAATGGAATGATTTAATTGGCGGGAACTAATGTAAACTTCTAATTTTGAGACTTCCCACTTATTATTATTAATATTAACAGTCTCAGATATGTACTGTACTATGTATATTCTCGTATCCCGATTGCAGCTCGTATTGACTAGTAATATCTACTAGTATCAGCCTTACCCTCATCAAAAAATTCTTATCTAACAGAATTAAGCCAGTTCCACAAGGCTGATCCACAGATCTCCTCTTTCATACCTCGGATCACACTGACTATAGGATACAACTATGTACAGTATTTCGTACCATAGTACAGTATACTAGGTACTCACTCACGAATACAGAGGGCATGGAGTTGCCTAGCCCTAAGGTCCGCCGCGAAAACGAGCACGCGACAGTCTTGGCATTCCGGGGGCCAAGATCGTATACCCAATACTCCGTCTCAATACATACTCAGTCACATCCTCTAACTAATTAGATGATACATCTACACTAACTGATACTAACTAGTACGAATACAGTCACGCATAATTTCTTTGCGACTTCCGAGAGCTCCGGCGTGCCTGCCCTACAAGGCTCAGGCTGAAAACATGCCTTTCTTTCATTTTGAACTGCTCTCCCCTCATCCTTTACCTATTCTTTACTCAACTATCTTCCCCTATTCACATCCTCATCTCACATTCACATCCTCTACATATTCCATACCTTGTTTATACATTCAGTTGATACATCTATACTCCTAGGTAAGTCATGGGCGCCGGAGCGGTTCTCGAGCCGCTCGTGGTCATCGTCCTTCTATTCGGAGGAACTTGGATCAACCGCGCAACGGAAACTGTCATCTCACGTCGTGTGAATCGTCGGTCTCTCGACTATCCACGAGATTTATCACCGGATTCCATTGAATCGGGTTATACTTCTCCCACCCCGAAAGATGGTCTTTTAAGTCCGACTCCGAGCCCGAGAGCCGCTTCTCCACTACTCGATGATCGTTGGCATACTCGTGTTATTGGTATCTTCAACTTCTCCTGTACAGTGACCTCCCCGAATACCGCCGTGTTTCAAGATCGTCTTCTTAGTCGGCTTTTGAGGAAATTGCCTTTCTTGGCGGAGTGTTGGTATTGGGCTTTGGTATATTGGGTACGCTCTGTCCTGCTTTTAACTATGGTCCTAGTATCTATCTCACTTTGAATATCTGAGTGCTGACAATGGTGAAAGACATATCAACTTGGTCGTGCCTTTACCGCCGTAACCCTCCAAGAAGGAACCGTCGACGTTGCGCGAAAACATGCATTGGAAGTCCTCCGATTAGAGGAGAAATTGGGTATCTTTTGGGAGATTCCAATCCAACATTTCTTCCTCCGACACCCCCTCTTGATGAACTGGATTAATTGGATATACTCATTCATTCATATCCCCGGGACAATCGCCTTTCTCGTCTGGTTATACTACTGCACTATTACTCGCAACCGCATCAATGAACCACAACCTGGCAAACCTCGAGGGACCACCAGTGGATCGCCCGCAGGCCCGCTCCTCTATCAAGCTCGTCGACGCACCCTAGCTGTATGCAATCTCCTTGCGTTTGTCGTGTTCACACTGTGGCCGTGTATGCCTCCTCGTCTGTTGAGCGACCCAACTGCGGAAGGTCCCGATGCAGAGATCGGACGTGGCTATGGCTTTGTGGATACAGTTCATGGGGAGAATGGTGCTGGAAGTGTTTGGACAGAAAACCGTTTCTGTAATCAATATGGTGAGTAGGCCTCTTCCTCTAATACAAGGGTATTTCAGAATCCCTGTTATTGCTGACACTGACAAATCAGCGGCCATGCCATCTTTACATTTTGGCTACTCTTTGATGATCGGTCTGACTATCATGACTATACCCCTTCCCGCACATCAACGACGTACCCTTCGCATACGCCTTGGAGGATTGGGGGTAAGGTTACCCTCGTGGCGTCGTCTCGTCTGTCTCACTCTTGGATTTATATACCCATTCACTATTTTGGTTGCCATCGTGGCTACGGCCAACCATTTCATTCTCGATGCCGTTGCCGGAGCCTTTGTCTGTGGTCTGGGATGGTGGTCTAATGGGATTCTGTTGAATCTCTTACCTGTGGAGGATTATTTCCTTTGGTTGGTTCGGATTCACAAGCCCGAACCATCATTGCAGGTGTGCAGTACAACTGAATGGGATTCTGATGAGGATACGCGAGACCCTTGATCAGCGTACATGTTCTTCACTTAATATAATATACTTCTGACGAGCTATCATACGACTACCATGAGCTGCTGCCATAGCCCGCTATTAAGGGCTATAATATACACGATTAGCAGGAGTAGTCCCTAGAATAGCTTACTTGTACATAGTGTAGAGTAGCACTGTATCCATGCTACTCTTCTATATTCCACTCTACTACTCTATCATTACAATATGTAGCTATTATATGCTATAATACTATCTATCTCATCGGAAGCAAAAGAATATTATTGATAATCTGTTGTATATTAAAGGCTATAAGATTGTGCTTGTACTAGTAGTAACTGGTAAATATAACAGTACTTAGTATATACCTAAAGAGTGGTGTATCTCACTAGTAAATGCAAGTCACTCTCAGGTACTATAATCAATCATCTTCCGCCTACCATTCTAGTACTCAGTCATCACTTACTACAGTAAAGCTCTCCTTACCCTATAATATATACATACATGCATATATATATATATAGATAGATAGATATAGATAGATATATATACTCAGACTCATATTTTGAAATACAATTCATCATATAACATTAATATATAATTAATTCTACATTTATTCATACATAGTATATACACTACACTGTAATGATGCAATGGCCGTTCGCAGTTAGACGCGTGCCGCGACTTGAACTTCTCCACTCTTTTCCCCCCAACTTTCTCCCTCCACTCCAATCCACCTGCAACATTCCTCCTCCATCTTCAATTCCTCTTTGTACTTCCACTCAATACTCGCGCCATCATGGCTGATGATACCCCCGTCCCCGCTCCCCCAGAAAATACAACTACAGAGCTCCCTCCCCAGTCAACCGACAAGGCGCCGGAGACCGAGACCTCAACTGACAAGCCCGGTAAGATGATTGATCACGCAGTTCTACTGTCCTGTCTTTGCTGTTCCTGCTATATTTTTCTTCTCCCTTCTTCTCCAACTCGTATCTACGTCTGCGCAAGCTAGATGAACTCATTCCATTGTGCGACCACCATTGCTAACACAAACCCGCAGAACCCGCCAGCGCCAGCACCAGCGCCAATGTAACCGAAGACAAGAAAGAGGCCGAACCCGAGGCCGATAAGACGAATGAATCCGGCGACGCGAAGGAAACCAAAGGCGACGCGGAGACTGTCGCGGATGCAGAGCCTGCTTCTGCCCCGGAGCCCAATGGAACCCCTGCGAAAACGAAGAGAAGACAATCCAGCGGGACCGGAACTGGAGAGAAGAAGTTGAATCGCAAGAAGTCTGTGACTCGTGTGACTCATTTAAATGCGAAGCCGGGCGATTATTACCTGGCGCGTCTGCGCAGTTATGCGCCGTGGCCTGCTATTATTTGTGATGAGGAGATTCTTCCTGTTTCTCTGATTGAGTCTCGGCCTGTGACGGCGGCGCAGGAGGATGGGTCTTATCGGGCTGATTATGCTGATGATGGGAAGAGAGCTCATGAGCGTACTTATCCGGTTATGTTCTTCGGAACGAATGAATTGTATATCCCCTCCCTTTACCCTCCCCTTCACATCCCCCCCAGACTACGTGGCAGTGGCTAATGTTATTTTTTTTTTCTAAAAGCGCGTGGATCCCCAACACTGCTCTGACACCCCTCGATCCTGCCGAGTGCAAGAATGTCTCTGAGAAAAACAAGGCCAAGTCGTTGGTTAACGCATACAAGGTTGCTGCGGAGGGACACGATCTCGCACATTACAAGAAAATTCTTTCGGAACATCAGAATGCTTTAGATCAGGAGGCTAGGGAGCTCGAAGAAAAAGAAGCGGAGAAAGAAGCTGCCAAGGCTGAGAAGGCCAGGGCTAAAGCTGAAAGGGCCGAGAAAGCCGAGAAAAACAAGAAGACCAACAAGCGCAAGAGCAAGGCGGATACTGATGTCGAGATGGAAGAGGATGACGGAAAGAAGAGCAAGACTTCTGCGAAAAAGCGGAAGAATGAGACTGATGGCGAGACTGAGAAGGTGTGTTTTTACTACCGTTAGGCTACGAGACAGTGCATGCTAACAGAAGTAGCCTGCGAAGACCCCCAAAACAGCTACCAAGATCAAGTTGACTACTCCTAAAGCCTCGGAGGTGAAGAAGACTCCTGCTAGCAAAGGAAAGAAAGCTGCCACGAAGAAGAGCAAAGCTGCTAGTGATGATGAAGAGAAGGCTTCTTCCAAAGAGCCTGAGAAGCAGGCCAATCCGGAGGAGTTGAAGAAGAAAAAGGAGAAGGAGGGTATGTATTCTTTATCTTATGACTAATTCCTGTTTCATCCTGTGCAATACTGATATTGATGTGATATAGTCCTTTTCCTCCGTCACAAACTTCAGAAGGGATTCATTTCTCGCGATCAACCTCCCAAGGAAGATGAAATGTCCACTATGTCTGGATATTTCGATAAATTGGAGAAACACGCTGATCTGGAGGTATCAATCATTCGATCTACCAAGATCAACAAGGTATTGAAGATGATCGTGAAACTCAACTCGATTCCACGCGACGAGGAATTCAACTTCCGTCAACGCGCCATTACAATTCTATCCAACTGGAAGAATGTCTTGGACTCGGAAGCTCCAGGTGATGGGACAAAGGCCACGCCTAATGGGGCTAAGGATGATGATGCGGCTGATACTCCTAAATTGGAGACTGAAGCTGAAGCTGAAGAGGAGAAGGAGGGTATCAAGAATAACGAGGATACCCCGATGCCTGACGTGAAGGCTGATGAGGCTGAGGAAAAGGAAAAGACCGAGGAAAAGAGTGAGGAGAAGGTCGAGGCGTAGAGTGATGTACTCTATTGTTCTATGATCATTTCTGTATTGTTTACTGTTTGGATTGGAGTGTTTTTGAATTCTGTCCATGTTTGACTGTGTTTGTGTAGTTGTTATAATCCGAGTATCTCAGATACATCAACTGATCTGTTTCACTGGAGTTATGCAGTCGTATATTTGATATTTGATATTTCATATTGATTCTATACAAGTATTCATTATTGTCTATTATAACCACCAAACCGAATGTATAAGGTATCACACGCCAGAAATGCAACAAATTAGGGGTATACAGAAAGTATACAACTGTAGCAGTGTAAGATCACGATAGAGATTCATCCACCGCAACAATAATCAAAGTACATATATCATCAACCTTTCCACCTCGATAATAATCACCAGGATAATACCTCTGCGCCTCCTTCGCAAAAGGTCCATCACGTCGGAAATCTACACTAGCAACCTTAGCCTCACCAGAAATCGATCCAGCAAGAAGAGACTGAAGAGTGAGTGTAGACTGTAAATACTCCAAATCCTCCTCTCTAGAAGGAGAAAATGCAGAAGCCAATCCACCAGGTACAGTTAACGAAGATAATGAATCCGAAATACCAACGCCGGATTCTGGCTCCACTGTCCATGCCCCCGTCATAATCATTCGACTTGTGACTGTCTTGAGAATATCCTGATTATTCAAATTATCAAAAACACCATCTGTCGCTAACATGAGGACGTCACCATGTTGCATGGTGAGATTCGTAACTGATGCATCACGCGGGAAATCTTCTAGAAAGGCACCGCCGAAAATATTCGCTTGTGCGCGCATTCGTGGAGGGATAATGCTTAATTGATATGGTGTATTGAAACCATGAGTTTGAGGGGTGGAGTATGTATGTACTGCGGCACGACGAAGAAGGACAGAGCCTGAATCGCCTAGATTAGCCAGTTCAACTTTACCATCTGGTAAAGCGATTCCGACAGATGCAGTGCTCCCTCCTGCTTTTATGGATGGATCCGCGACGATTGCATCGTAGCCTGATTGGAGGAGATTTTTTGGTCGAAGGGTTGACGGTGGTTGTTTCCAGGATAATGCGGATTGAGCCATGTATGTACAGAGACCGTGGGAGAAATCTGCTGGGTCCACGCGGGATTCGGTCCAACCTCCTACGCCATCTGCGACGGCGAATGCGATGGATGATGGATGTGGGCTTTGGTGGTTGGATTGTTCTAGTGGAGTTGATCCGACGCGACTGACGAAGAAAGCATCTTCGCCTGAGTCAGGTCGGTTTTTTCGGGATTTTGAATTGGATGGGTCTTTTGAGACGCCCAGGACGTCTGTGACGGCGGGATCGAAGTTATATGCGTTTTTGAGGGGGTGGAGGCGGCGCCCTTTACCGGATGAAGAGACGGCTACACGATAGGAGATATGGGGGGAATGGGTGGATGTTGAGTATTTGCATTTGCGCAGTGAAGAGTATGACCGAGTGAGTGATAGAGAGTGTAAAAGAGGTTGCGTAGATGTGTTTGTTAATGTTGAGAGTGTGCGAGGGAGGCTGCAGGTGGATTTGCAGGGACTGCAGGCTCGGAGGGTGAGCATCGAGGCGGAGAGAGGAGATGTACGAGGTGTAGGATGGTATGAGAGAGGAATAGAAGGAGTGAATAAGGAAGAAGTAGAGAAGTATAAAGAGTAATAAGGGAATATAAAAAAAGAAATGAAAAGAAATAATGAAGATATTCAAAGAAAAAAGAGAAAATCGGATAAGCGGCTTATCGGCTGACCGCCTGGCGTCATCAGATTTGTTCAGCTTTAAACAATTATTCAATTATTATTATATATTATGAGGATATTATTTATGTAATTAAATATTATATTAAGAATTATTAAATTGACCAGTATTTCTTTGAAATAAATACTATACTATAAGTATAGTACAGTACAGTAGTAAAGAGTGAAGAAAAATACCTGTACAGTAGATTAAATGGCGGAATGACTTTCTGCCGCAACTTCGCGTCTTCTTCTTTTCTTTTCTTCAAAGGCAGAACAGAGCAGAACAGAACAAGCAGAACACTCAAAGCACTCAGTCTGACTGAGCAATTGTCGCAAAGATGATGCACCCATCTCGACAAGCTTATGTCGAGGAGGCTGAGGTAAGTCTGATCAGCTATATCTGAGAAGACCACCACTGATGATTTAGGACACCGACATGGGTATTGACCTGGCCGATCTACGTAAGTTACCTCCTGCAGCTTTTGCTCTATCTCTGCTAATACAGGTGAACAGCCACCGATCAAGACTATGAACTTCCTCCCTCTGCAGCGGGAATCCCCGCAGAAAGGGCCTCTGCCATTCTATCTCAATTCGAGCGCAAACGGAGAGCTGCCGCTATGGCCGTACCAACAGATGATACCCGAGTGCGCAAACGACTTCGAGAACTCGGAGAACCAATCACACTTTTCGCAGAAGGCCCTGGAGATCGAAGAGATCGATTACGCGAATTACTGACCGATCTTCAAGAACGACAAGCTGGGGCCGGTGATGTGGAGATGGAAGATGCGGAGGGTGAAGAAGGCGAAGAGGAAGGGGAGCAACAAGAGGAATTTTATACGGAGGGGACGGATGAACTATTGGAAGCCCGAAAGGCGATTGCTCGGTTTTCTTTGCCTAGAGCGAAAGCGCGTGTTGCGAGATTGAAGGATGAGTCGAGGATTCCTCTTGGGACGCATGTTAAGCATCGCAAGGCTGTGAAGGAAAAATTACAGAATTTCGATTTATATGGGTCGCAGATTGCGGGGGATCGACCCGTGAGTATTTGTCGATTTGCGCCTGATGGACAGACGATTGCTGCTGGAAATTGGGCTGGAGGAATTAAATTGCTTTCTGTCCCGAATTTGGATGAAAAGGCATCTCTTAAAGCTCATACAGATCGAGTCGGAGGTCTTTCGTGGATGCCCGGGGCCACTTTGCCTCAATCCAACGTCTCTCCTTCGTCGGCTAATTTAATATCTGGAGGAGGTGAGGGAAACATTCATCTTTGGTCTCTTGATCACGATAAACCTCTGGCCACGCTTTCTGGTCATTCAGGTCGTGTTTGTCGGACAGAGTTTCATCCTTCTGGACGGTTTGCTGCGTCGGCCTCTTATGATACGACTTGGCGGTTGTGGGATGTGGAAACGACAACAGAACTTCAATTGCAAGAAGGTCATTCACGAGAGGTGTATACCGTCTCCTTCAATAATGATGGATCTCTCTTGGCTAGTGGTGGATTAGACAGTATTGGTCGAATTTGGGATTTACGCACTGGACGAACGGTCATGATACTCGAGGGCCACGTCCGCGAGATCTTTGGCATGGATTGGGGTGTCGATGGCTATCGCGTTCTCTCGGGGTCTGGTGATGGATGGGTGAAATGCTGGGATCTGCGTCAAGTCCGCAATACTGGAGGAATCGGTGCTCATAAGAGTGTTGTTTCGGATCTGCGTTGGTATAAGGGCGCTGAAGCTGCCTCTTACTTGCCATCCACAGAGTCCGGTCAGATGGAGGTCGATGATACTCCTCAACCAAAGAAGTCGGGCACTTTCTTTGTTTCCAGTGGATTTGACAAGAACGTGAATATTTTCAGTGCGGATGACTGGTCCCTGGTGAAGAGTCTCAGTGGTCACTCTGGTAATGTCCTCAGTACGGATGTCAGCGATGATGCCAAATGGATTGCCAGTTGTGGTCACGATCGAACAGTCAAGTTATGGGGTATTGAGTAGCCTCCTGTTAGTCTATCACTTTGTGTCCTGTATATCTCCAGATGACACTCGTCAATCTGGTCTGCGATACCCATATCCTCTCAAGGCTACCCATACATCAACATTTCATCAACAACAATATCAATATCCACATCTACTACCTTTTCAATACCTCAACACCTAAATCAAAGATTTTCATCTACTATCGCTCCATTGCTCCAACACTTCAAATCAAAAGAATATTAATCATTTCATCTAATTCTCTTCAAAATACGAAATAATCCAACAATCTTGGTGTATACTCCGATATCACGTGATGGGATGACGTAACCCGCTTTTCCTCCGCGGCGAAGTCCTTTTGGCTTCTTCTTTTCTTTTCTTTTCTTTCAACCAACTTGTATTTTCGAAAATGGCACTCCACACGCAGAATTTGCGTTCTTTATACCGACCATCGGTATTCAGTCTCCGTACAAGATCCTCACGAACGGGCATTTCCCGCGGAATTCAACAATATGCATACCAACACGGTCCGGCATACAGCCCGATACACAGTCAAGCTCCAAGGAGACGCCATTTCTTCCCCGTGAATCCCTCAATGAAATGCAGATTCGCTTCAACAAAGACATCGGAAAATACCATCGGTGAAACAACTCTCGTCGGTACCCCAGATATCACAAATTACTACACTATTTTCCCACTTACGATTCCATCCGGTCCACCCCCAGCCTCACCCTTCGAGATCTCCATAAAAGATCTCCGTCGTGAATTCCTTCAACTCCAAGGTATCATTCACCCAGATAAATACCCCAGTGACGCAAAGTCACACGCAGAAGCTTTATCCGCTCGAATCAACGAGGCCTACCGTACACTCGCGGACCCGCTTCTCCGTGCACAATATCTTCTCCGTGAATGGCACGGTATTGACGTTACGGCCGAAGACGCGGCGACTAAGCACGCGCTTGACGCGCAGACTTTGATGGAGGTTATGGAGGTTCAAGAGACGATAGAAGAGGTTGGGGCTTCGCCGGAGGCGGAGGCGGAGATTGAGGCTTTGAAGGAGGAGAATGATATGCGGTTGAAGGTTTGTGTGGGTGCTTTGGCGGGTGCGTTTGATAGAGGGGATATTGAGGGGGCGAGGAAGGAGGCTATTCGATTGAGATTTTGGTATAGTGTTGGTGAAGGGTTGAGAGAGTGGGAGCCTGGTCATACGGAGATTCGTCTTGTTCATGGCCATTAGAGATAGTGTCTGTTTACATTGGTGTATATTTGATGGATATATGGATGGATGGATTGTATATTAATCTAAAGCTATAGACCGAGATATCATATGCTATATACTCATTGCACATTCTGCTATGCGAGGCTGCTAGAATACATACGCTTGTACCGCAAACGATTTATCGAATATGTATTTGTCCAAGATACTGATTATTATGACTCTTATTATGGTGATTGTGGCGATGATGATCATTTCTAAATGATCTATCAATAGGAATCTTTGGAATAAAGGTTTATTCCAAAGATTCCTATTGATATATTGTGATGATGACTACCACTGTATATTATTATCCTCGCCCAACTCACTCAATTAGGGCACGCTCATCTCAACCAGGAACATCCGCCACGCCCACACGAATTTCATTTCGAGGCAAGACTAAAACAATATCATACGAATTAAATAGCCTAAAATAGTGAAGCAATCCACAATTCCAACACTGCGGTCAACAAGGCCCACCCATTGGGTTTTCAAAAGGCTGGGATTGGGCACGAACCATCAACGCATCACCGACCCCCAACCACGATGTTTCTGGCACATTCAAAGCTGCAGGATGCAGGGCGATAAAAACAGATGTAAGACTAATTCCGCGTACTGCGCTTCTTGAGGTTCATGATGCTACACTCGGGTACCTCGTCTGATCTCGTAGATGATCCCAAGACGATTTTGATATCACGAGTTCGAGTCGGTCTGACGTTGGCGTTGGCATCGATGACTATTTTATACCCACATCCATCCAGCGATGCACACGTAGCAGACTACTGGCGCTATCTGGGTCTCTTGCTGTGCCCGAGGAGTGCTTGGTACCTTGTGACATGACCGGGACAATATTTAAGCAATGGCCGTCCTGAGATAGTAGAGATAGTACAGGAGAAACTAAGGGCATCTATTGTGAATATTATCCTCGAGCTGCTTACCGCAAGTCGACTTGAAGCTCGCACTCGAGGTGTTTCTGGAGAAGCTATTTTCTCATGGACTCCATCGACTATAGTAGGTGCGTGCTGAGAATCCCTCAACCCACCGATAAAGAAAGGAACGCTGACACCAACGATCATCCGAATTACAGCATCATTCATTCGCCTTCATTCACCTTTCTCGTGGGCCCGCGACACACAAAGCTAACCATTCAATCGGGTTTAGCTCAACATGTCTCGAAACCACTTCATAATCTTATGAATAATGGACATACCCGGGAATCAAGACATCGTATAGCTGTCCTGGAGGAAGAGGATGTAGAGACCTTTGTGGCTTTCTGTGAATATGCATATACGGGGGATTATAAGGTTCCTCGGCTGCCGGTGCCACGAGAACATCGTGTTAGTGTTGCTGAGAGCGTACATAGTCCTGCTAATTCGTGGAGAGGAACCTTTCGATCTGGTTCTGTTTCATCGGTACCACCTCCTGCTCCATCGCCTCCGCCTGAGTTCGTTGACAATGGACCTAAGGCTGTGGAAGTTGAGCCCCAGCTAGAAACAGAGCCTACGCCAGTCATTGGAGAGGAACCTGATGCAGAAGCGGAGACAGAAGTCGAAACAGAAGCTCAGCCAGAGACATCGATAGAAGCTCAGCCAGAAGCAACGACAGCAGAAACTACAGAGGTAGACACTGGAGCAAAGGAGGAAGAGAAGCCTACACCAGTGGACAATGCCAAATCTGATCAGCCACAAGATGCTGGATCAAATACTCCAGCAGACGATATTGAAGCATCAAACAGCAACGATAACTGGGCAACATGGTCGGCTGAACCAAAGGAGAACAATGAAGCCAAAGGGAAAAAAGGAAAAAAGAAGGATAAGAAGAAAAAGAAGAATCTCGCTGTCGAGGAAGATGTACCCGCCAACTTGACACCTCCTACCACACCTCCGACAAATCCAGTGGATATGCATGAATTGACGCCCGACGATGCAGCAGAAGAGTCCGGGGAGTCCATGGAGTCCGTGGAGCCCGTCGAAGCCGAGTATATTGCCGAGAAAACAACTGAAATTGCATCATCGGAGATACCTGCAGAAGATAAACCTGCAGAGACTCATCCTGCAGAGGATAGTCCTGCAGAAACTAATGCAGAGCATGCAGTATCGAAGGATGCACAGCCCGAGTCATCACAACATCCAGAACAGATGCCAGAGTCCACACCATCAGGAGAAGGAGAAGGAGAGTGGGAATCATCCAATAACGAGCAACAAGTCTGGCCAGAACAAGATGATCAACAAGTCTCCGACGACCAGCAAAAGCCAATTGATCCGCCAAAGCCTGTGATTGACATGTCCTTCGCCAAGCAGCCAGACTCTTCGCCTCGAACACCAGGCATGAGCCTATGGGATGAATTCACAACCCTGCAATACAGTGACGAGCATCAACCTATTCTCGAAAATACTCCCACAGACCTCCCATACCTGACCTTCCATGCGAAACTCTACGTCTTCGCCACACGCTACCTCATCCCCGCTCTAGCGCAGCTCTGTCTTCGGAAACTGCATCACGACCTGTTGCATCTTACTTTTGCGGACCCTGAAACTTCCACAGGGCCAATGGATTCTTACCAGGATCCCACGCTTCTCGGCGGGTTGGCTGCGCAACAGGCACCGCGTATCTTGGATTTAGTCCGATATGCCTATACCAAGACGACTCGACTCGAGCCGATATCACCGACGTCGGCAACGCAACTTCGGGAAAATGAGTTGCGCCGATTGGTTGTTCATTATGTAGCATGTAAAGTGAAGACTTTAGCACGATATCATTCACCCGGTGATAGTGAGGTTGCTACGCCTTCGATGAGACCGATTGATGGGAGGGTGGAGCGAGTTGATGAAGCGCCGAAAAGCTTGCGGTCTCTCCTCGATATGACGCCGGAGTTGGCCTCTGACCTTGTCTATCGTATGATGTGACCTCAGACCTCAGCTTCAAGTTTGAGGGTGATTAGGGTATGATTGGGAGGGGTAGAGAATACTTGGCGCATTTCTTGGTGAGAAGGTTGGAGGAGTATGGATGCTGTTTCAACTTTGTGATGATTTTTCTTAGTTTATGCATTGCGAGAGACCCGCTCAAACTGTGAAGTATTATTTGTCAGATTCAGACGCATAATATTTGGATTCGATTCACGGTGTCTTGGCGGGGTTGAATTTGATACATCATTGATATTGTTTAGAGTATGATGAGAATCTTGTTGTATACTTCGTACGATCACTGGTAGTGGTAGTAGCATGATGACAGACTCGATGAGATTAAAAGTGTCTGCCTCAGCACTTTATCTCTATAGATAGAACTGATTATGCACTCATCTGCCACAGAAAGTAGAATAGCAAGTCAACCGAGAAGATCGACAGGGAGATCCACCAAGTGCGCAACGCCGGGCTGGGCATCTTGGCAAGATGAGGCCAAACACCCAGTTCTCATCGCTGAAATATAAGCATGAAAGTGAGATGATCGACAAATCCAGACAACTTTCTTGGCACACAATAGTGTCAGAGGCTGTGAAGGCGCTAAACATACTCCCCACGGAGTACATACAGTACGGAGTCCACTGCGTTGTGTTGTACTCCGCAGTTTTGAATTCTAATGGTCAGGGGCTAATAGGTTCAGATATTGTATCAAAATGGGATCTATCGATTGACTCTCCACTCAAACTCTACCTTGAATGATTGCTATAGGTGAATTAAATGACTTCTTCTCCCCCTTTTTCTCTTCTTCACTGCCACAAAGCTTGGCAGTGGACCATCTCTCAATGATGCGTCGTCGATCATCCTTCTTGGCGTCTCGCCACGCACGTTGTACAGAATCAAACAATCGGTCTAAATGTGGCCAATGTGATGGTTTCCTGAACACGGCATGACACGGCATGACACGGCCTCGGTGTAAGTCTGTCGTGAATTTATCGGCCCGAGTCGTTATTGTGCAACGGTCTGCATACATCTGGGTAACCTTCCCATATCCATAGATGATAACTAGCACAACACCTTGGTCTTTACAGATTGGTTAATTGAATTTGCCTCTATCATATTATTGCCTCAAATTATGAGATTTCAAAAATCCAGACTCATAGCCTCGCACAGAGCCTGACGCAGACTCCATCTGCATACAGACTACTTCTTGGCATAGATCTAGCAGTGATGAACACTTTTCCGGTGCGCAGTATAGGCATCGAGATTCTCTATTCCGCTCTACATCTTGACTATATTCCGTATTAAGTACAATGTCGGGCACTCCCACCTTTGCCCAGATATTTGTGGATCATCGGGTGTCAATCATTCCCCCTGCGCCTCCATCTCTTACAGTTCTTCCTAGTCGTCCTCCCCTGAAGATACCTCAGATGCAGACGCATAACTTGAATGGGATTAGTGAATCCTGCCGAGCCCGACGGACTGGGCCGATCTAGTCGTGAATTTCTTGGTACCTTCGCGGCTTCGATGGGTCCTGATAACTATGTCGACGCTGGTAGGTCGGTTTGCCACGCTTTTCAGGAGGAACCCCCTTCCTTGCTATCATCTTCAATTCTATGTAGCGCGGAGGTCTTGGTTTTTTCTTGGCCGTGGATCCTCGTTCGAGTGTTGATGAAAGAATGAATCAATGGTGGTTACCTGGCCATGTGCGTCGTTGTGAGGAGGTTAATAAATGGAGAGTGATTTCGCTCCTTTTCTGGGGATTATATTCATTATTCAATTGCATTTCTATTCATTTACACTCGTCTCATTGGTGTTACATTGCATTGCATCTTAAAAGCTTTTCATTTGTTTACTCATATCTATACGGACATTTATACCCCTAGTCCAGTCCTGACTCGATCATTCATATTATTTACACTTCATTCCATCATTCTGGTGTATTGATCTCAAGGGATATACAAGCCAACTACTACATTGGCTTAGTTTTCTATCAAACACACTTCACAATGTCTCATCCAGGTCTCCTCGGCGTAGAGGCTTATGAACTCCCACCACACTCCTCCCATTCCAACCACTCCGATACACCCATCCTCGATGCAGAGAAGCCCTCCAAACACATTCCTCTGGACTTCCGTCAACGCCTTCGCCATTTCACTTGGGCATGGTACACCTTGACCATGAGCACAGGTGGACTAGCTCTCCTCCTAGCAACCCAACCAAACCGATTCAAAGGTCTAGACGAAATCGGCATTGCAGTTTACCTTTTCAACCTCGTTCTCTTCGCCCTAGTATGCTCCCTAATGGCAGCTCGTTTCCTCATTCACGGCGGTCTAGTTGAATCCCTCAGACATGATCGAGAAGGTCTTTTCTTCCCAACATTCTGGTTGTCAGTTGCAACTATGATCACAGGGTTAGAGAAGTATTTCGGTGATGACCCTGCTCAATCCTTCTCCACAACACTGGAAGTCCTCTTCTGGCTTTACTGTGTCTGTACCTTTGCCGTTGCAGCTCTACAATACAGCTTCGTCTTTTCCTCCGTCACATATCGTCTTCAAACAATGATGCCTTCTTGGGTCTTACCTGCATTTCCAATCATGCTCAGCGGTACCATTGCCTCTGTCATCGCAGAGCGTCAACCTGACCGCTCCGCTATTCCAATTGTAACGGCTGGTATGACTTTTCAAGGATTGGGCTTTTGTCTCAGTTTCATGATGTACGCACATTATATCGGACGATTGATGGAGTCCGGCTTACCGAATCGTGAACATCGTCCTGGAATGTTCATCTGCGTTGGTCCTCCTGCTTTCACGGCCCTGGCTCTTGTGGGCATGGCTCGAGGATTACCTGCTACATTTAGCGTGATGGGCAGTGAGGATTCAGCCCAAGATGGACGGACATTGGAAATTCTGGCTCTGGCAGCTGGTGCATTTCTCTGGGCTTTGAGCTTGTGGTTTTTCTGCATTGCTTTGATTGCTGTTATTCGATCACCTCCGACTGCATTCCATCTTAGTTGGTGGGCGATGGTTTTCCCTAATACTGGGTTTACTATTGCGACTATCACATTGGGCAACTCTTTTGAGAGTAAGGGGATTCAGGGATTTGGCTCGGCGATGTCTATTTGCATTATTTGCATGTGGATATTTGTCTTTGTCAGTCATATTCGGGCTGTTATTCGGCAGGATATCATGTATCCTGGAAAGGATGAGGATGTTTCTGATTGAATTATATTATTGCACATTCTTTGACATGTTTCTTTTTCTTCTATATACTTTGGACCTTCGTTCTGCTCTCTCTCTTTGACTTCTTCTGTCTTCAGCCTTTCTTTCTACAGCGTTGTTTACTTTTGTCTTGGGTTTGGATATATACGCATCGTCGGCGTTTGAGCGTACTGGGACTCAATTTATAGAGCTAGAGACGCAGACTTTTCATTTTTAAAGATTTCTTTCGATTATGCAGACTTTTTCTTCTAGTAATCTATCTCATTAGTTTACCAGTAGCAAGAATATACCATGAAGCAATAGTGCTGTAGGTATGAGAGGAGTGATTAACAGGACACGTCTTCCACACCTTTAGAGCTTGGAATATGCTCAGTTATGAGACAAGTACCAGGATGAATACAGCATGAACTATTGAATAAAAGAAACCTTTCTTTAAGCTTGGAGGCTTTAGTTGTTAACTTACAGGTCGCATCGTCAGACTTCTATAGGCTGCAGATACCTTAGTAGTAAAAGTAACCATCTAATATAAAATTATATCAACACTTTTATTGCCTAGTATACACACAGAACGCCCCTTTGTTAACCACCCAAGAGAAATGCGATGCAATGCGAATTTAGAGCTCCACAAATGGAAACCCTGAGAGACATCGGGTATCATGATATGTAGGTTCGAAGACAAGAACTTTTGATGAGAAACCAGAGTAGAAGGTAAAAGGTAGATTATGCCACCTTACGACCAACATTACCGATTCCACGTCCCACTACACTGACGATCACATCGCCGTTCTCGTTCTCTCCCGCTGCATCTCGAATACCCCATCCAGGAGCACCGAATTTGGCCAAGTCACGGGCGAGTTGGATGATATTGGGGTCTGCGATGACATCCCGACCAATTTGCAATCGACCAACATCCTCCGATCCCATGGTCATGAGGGTCAGCATGGTACTGGCGGCCGCTGGGGCAACGCATCCGCCTTTGGAAACAGTCTCCAGAAGCTGGAAAGCGCATTTCTTTCCAATATCCTCGGGAGGCTCACCGCCAGAAGGAGGAGAAGCGACATCTGCCGAGAATAAACAGCCTGTTGAGGACTCAGCGACAAGCGAAAGACCGAATCCAAGACCGATCTTCTTCTTTGCGTTGGGGTTGTTCTTATCCGGGGCCGGTAGTAGTGGTGCAGCGGCGACATCGGAGAAAATGTAAGTATCCGGACTCATTGGGTTGAGGATACCACGGGCAGTTTCAATCATGCGGGCGTTGTTAGAGCCTGAGACACCGACCGAGTACGCGACGCCACGAATTCGCTTTATACGGCCTGGGTTCATCAGATGCAGAGTCTTCGGTAGGCGAATCTGATGACCGAAGACGAATTGTACCTCACCGCCACCACCTCGACCGTTCGGACCTGGGTTGGACCTCCGCAAGATTCGTAGCTCGACGTTGTTGAACATTCCAAATTGGTTGAATAGCGGGAGAATGGCGGTTCGCACGCTGTCAACGGACATATCTCCAGTCGGTGTAGAAGATGTGATCACACCGGGTCCAGTGAAAAGGACCTTCATCGGGGCTTTGGCAAAAGGTGCAAGGAGACACAATGGGATGAGGTAGTAACTCAGACCGCGAGTGCAATTTGATGGTAATTCCTGTCGAATGAAGCTCCCACTCGCGCTATTACCAGTTCCACTCGCACCGGATGTAGTCGAACTACCCGTAATCAGACCGGGCTTATACACCAAGATCGTACCCGTATAAGAAATTTCCATTTGGGAGCCATTGGTGACTGCTTCGAGCAAACGCAGGAAAGAAATCTCATGTGGTGCCAGACCGGGGTTTGTGGGTGACGAAGCGCGGATTTGCGAAATATGGACAGTCCGACCTGTAAGTGTTGATAACACCAGACGATGAAGCAGATTATGATGCGATGTAAACCGCAGTGGGGGTTGTTGTGTCGCCATTGTGTTTTGCGATGCGATGCTGAAGTGGAGGGCTTTTCCCATCGACTTCGCGCGGCTCCGAAAAAAATTGGCGGTGAAAGGTTGTTCCGGGCCCGGGGGATATCGGGTTAATTCCGATTTTTATCTCCGAAGTATAGAAATTCATCACTTTCGATCAACATTTATTCTATTACTTTTACATTATTTATCGAGATGATGATACTGTGGATCAAGAGCAAATGTTATCATGCAATTTATATAATTGCACTTATATGTATTACTAGTTGTGTCTATCATTTGAGAATGAAGTTCCCTAGACACGAAGTGGACAGTGAGAAGCAGACTAAGTAAAACGTGTTTAGAGATGAGCGTGTATAAAAAAAAAGAAATCATTGTGATAACAGGAGCTTACAAAATCTCGATAGTTTGAGAACTACAAAATCCGTTAGTCTAACTTTGATAGTTTCGATTACAACATCATTTGTGCAAACCAGTTTGAATTACCCATCTGATTTGTTAGACAAGTTACAGATGAGGATGAGATAATCCGAGTGTGAGATAATATTGAGCATGTCATCTAAAAAAAATGAACCTTAGTCTTAGTAGTGCTCTCATTCTATCAATGGCAATCTAATCTATAGCCTAGTCCTGTGTTCGGCTACCCCGGCAATTCAGCATTTGTCAGTGTTCATTCAACTTCAAGGGAAGAGACAGTAGATATATATACTGCCCGAATATAGATATAGATATCACTGATTTAGTCTGATGGAAATTGAGGATGCTGTTGGAAAAGACTAGCTAACTTACTATTGTGCAAATGACTAATCGCTGAAGGGTACATACTGAAACGTTATGAATATATGAATACTCAGGGCATCATGTTGAATAAGTGCGAGCTGAATGAAATATGATTAAAGAAGAGAGTCCGGGGGTTAGAAGAAGAGAATCGGTCTACATTGCTTTCTAGCATCAACATCGTGGCTTTTATACCGTACAAAGTTCGCTCATCACACTATCTGATGGGTCACATTTCCACATAAATACATTACATAGTGCATGTCTGCAAGATTTCTTAAATATTTATGTTGAATAATAAATAAAATCAAAGGTAATAAACAACAACAACAATAATAATAATAATAACTTCCAACTTCTGAATATGTACTTGTAGTGTATACTTGATGTCCCCACTTGATGCGATTGACTTATCTAAGCTTTTTTGATGGTTAATTTCCGGTTTCGGTGAGATTCTCTTTTTCTCAACTTCAACCTTCATCCTTCTTTTTCTAAAACTCCCAAAAGGATCTCCTTTTCGAGATTAAATGCCATCATGTTACCTCCAGCTCTCAATATTCCCAAATGGTAAGTAACTCACCTGCAAGATTCGTGTGCAGATTCGCCGCATATCTTTCTTCCCCCCGCTAATTATTACCGCGGGGTTCCGGAGACCCTGACGCCCACCGCGAATGTCCACAAAGAGCTTCAAGATCAACACTATTGTAAGACCAAGACTCAACTAATATATCACAGGCTCAAGGAGAATTCTCACTTACTCCAACCACCCGTAAATAACTACTGCGTCTACCACCCATCATCACCCGCAACAGCCGGATATACCGTGATGATCGTCGGCGGACCAAATGCCCGAACAGACTACCACATCAATACAACTCCCGAATTCTTCTATCAATACAAAGGATCAATGCTACTCAAGACTGTCGACGCATCAACGACTCCTCCTACTTTTCAAGACATTCCCATTCACGAAGGATCGATCTTCTTACTTCCGGCCAATACCCCACATTGTCCGGTACGATTTAAAGATACAGTCGGTGTAGTCATGGAACAACCGCGGGCTGAGGGTGCGGTTGATAAGATGCGATGGTATTGTCGGGGATGTAATGAGATAGTATGGGAGAAGCAATTTATCTGTACGGATTTAGGGACGCAGGTGAAGGCTGTTGTGGAGGAATTCGGGGCTGATGAAGAGAAGAGGAGGTGTAAAAATTGTGGACAGGTTGCGGCGACGAAATATGCTGAAGGGGAAATTGTTCAGCCATCTTCCCAACCGGAGTAAGGAGTGATACTGTCTATGGATGTCTTAGCTTCCTATTTTTGAATCATTCCGAGATATGTATTTGATACTGATGAATATGAGTGATACCCAACGAAGGTGATAATCTTTCCAGCAAGTGACTATAGTGATTATACAAATATTAGATCAGTTGCGCTTTTGTAAAAGCTAAGCCCTGAGCCAGACTCATTGCATTACATACAATGAGTTCTCGTTAAAACATCTGTCTATTTCTCATTTCAATTGGTAAGAAACAGAGAAGCAAAGCAGATACCCAAATACCACCAGCGCCCAGCCAGAGGACTCCAGCAGAGCCTTCTGCAATATAATTCTGCCCTGCGATTGGAGCAACAATGCCTGCTATTCGTCCCAGACAGGAGAGCATTCCACTTGCACTAGCGCGAAAAGTTGTATTGAACATCTCCGGTGCAGATGCATACAAAACAGCATTGAAATACTGGGATACTGTTAGCGAGCTTCACATGTTTCCTAGGGGGATTATCAGACACTCTGCATCAAGTACTCCAAGGCATTCAGGCCAACGTATCCGGCGGTATTCTTGACTTGCGTATATAAGGCCATAGAGAGACCTTGCAAGGTAGCTGAAATTACCAGTGACCATTTTCTTCCTATAAGAGGCAGTTGGATTGAGAAAACCGCGATGATAGCCCCGATGATACCAGGTAGATAGATGTAAATATATTGACGATAGGTTTCTGTGACATCCAGTCCTGTCTGAACATTGTTTCGGAGTAGGACAATTGGGAGGAAGGCTCCGGCGAGAGTGAATGACCAGTAATCACCCTATTTAAATATAAGTATTGGGTCATTCATCGAAGGTTCACCTCAAAATAGAATAAAGCTTACCATGTATGCGATGGCGAGAAGTATAAAAGTGAAGCATTGCATGTTGCTGAGGAAAAGGCGTCGTAGAACATTCATATGCTTCATTATATCAGCAACGAAATTCTTTGCCGCAAAATTCCCAGATGGAGGAGATATCGTGGAGTCCAGATCTATTCGATGAAAGTCTTCCATGGTGAGCGTCGGTGCTGGTACTTTGTTGAATTTGGCGATTTTCTGCAAAGTTTCGATAGCTTCGTTGTCACGACCTTTACTGATGAGAAATTTAGGTGATTCATAGAACTTGAAGATCAAGCAACGAACAAAGAAAACAACAAAAGTGATAAAACCAATGATGATCACTTCGTATCGCCAGCCCATGTTGCTCGCTACTGTACAGCAGACTTTGCTAGAATCAAGACCTGCTGCATTACAAGCTGGTAGCTCTACGTCGCATCTGTATTTTGCGGCAGTGCCGTATGCAATTGCAGATGCGACGACGACGCCGACTGGCTGCCATATACCGAGCAAAGCGACAAGAAAACGGCGATTCTGAGGGAGAAATTCCAGAGCGATGGCTGCGTCGATAGGGATATTACCACCCAGTCCGATAGAGGACAGGAAGTATATCCCACAGATACCGGAATAATTATAGTGACTTGCAGCCTGGAACAGTTAGTTTTCAGGTAAATAGTGACAGAGAGAGGGCGTGCTCACTAGTAACATGCCAAACACTGAGGTGATAAGACATGTAAGATTAAATGCCCATTTTCGACCGATGATATCTGTTATGATACCAAATGAGAAAGCTCCGATTCTACTATGTTTTAGTATGATGATTCGAGGTGTTGATTGATGAAGATTAGAGCAAGATGAGGCTCACGCAAGACCAGCGTTTGAACATGTAAATATCAATCCTTGCCTATCAGGAGGCACGTTCATTTCTTGGCTTGAATGAACGTATCAGTCATCTGAGATAGTATTTCAATCGATATAGCTCAGAGCATCAACTTACAAGACAGCAGTGGCCATCAGACTGACCCCTTGCGTCCAAGCCAGATCAAGAAAATATCCGAAGCCACATAGCACCCAGATACATTGTTGGTACCTCCCGAAGCCAAACTTATCGATCTCTCTGTTCCTGTCAGCTTTGTATTTTCTATGAAACTCGGGGTTCTGATTTTCCAACGGACACATTTATAAGCTCTGCCTTTCGTTCAAAAGTTGTGGGTTGATTTCCAACAGTTTCAATAACATTCTCCAGCGAAACATATTCTTCACGGGATGAGCTTGCACTGCTAGTGTTTTCCTCTGTAAGAGTAGTTTCTGGTCCTCTCTTGCCACTTTCATCAACAGACATTTCAAAGTTCCCCTGATAGGTATCTTAGAGAATAGAATGAATGATCTATTTCCATTTTCTACTTCATGCGAAGGACCATGGCTCATTGCATGACTACAACCGGACTCTTCCGTTTCCGGAGCGGATAATCACCATTTTTATATGACATGGTCAGACACTCTGAACGAAGCCTGTTTAATCACAAATTCCTTGGAAAATGACATGCCTGAATTAATCATCATCGGCGGGTACAAAATGGCCATGCAGAGCTCTAGCGGGGTCAAATCCCGCAAGAGGACCGAGCATATCGTGCTAGGGCTTGTATGGATAGTAATATGCAGAGTAGCTTGGCCGCCATTAGATAGAATAAAATTAGTAGCATGCATTTCCAAACTCAAGCTGTCCAATTTAAGTAATGATTTGCAATTCTAGAGCTAGGCCCTGGAGTCTGAAAGTAAAGATCAGTGAAGATCGAACGGTCGGCGTTTTCTTTGGCGCTGATTAGTTCGATCGCCGATCTGATTTGATAGCGACGCGGGGTGTCCTTCGCAAATATACGAAAACGGCGATTATCATGTATCAATTAGAACGACGCGTTGTTGTCAGAAAACAGGATCATTGAGAGCGCGTCGAGCGCGATCTTTTTTCGATCTCCATCTATGAAGCTATGAAGGCCGCAGTCCTTTCTGTGCAGACTGAGACCACAAAGTATCGATTCAATTTTAGATTTACGTTGCTACAGTAGATGGAAGTGATATTCACGAAATGTCGAAGTGACTAAATCATATTTTCAAATTTCAAATATCTTGGTAGTGCTAACATTGATGCGGCTCCATTTTCGACCGGTGAATAAACACGTTAAAAATTGGCTAGGCCAATAGATGTGGTATAAGACCAAGAATGGTAATGGATCAGAACTATCGAATGTACCCTCATGCCAATATATCAGATGATTCCAAAAGATTTTAAAACCTTTGAAAACTTCCTTGATATCTTGCTCCTGACACAAAAATTCAAGACATGGGGCCAATAAAAGAGTAACAAGATCATGACCAATCCAGTAATAGCTTGAGGTAGGCTTCCGGGGGAAGATTATGTCGTGACTGGCTTGCAGATCAATGCATGTGAGATATTGAGCTGCCATCGCTGGAGTATCATTAAATAATACAACTGCTGTATGTGCGCGAGGATTGCATTCGATGGGATATATCTTGATATTCTCGGCTTCGCCTTGGGCAATGAAGTCAAAGCCCAAATGTCCACTAAATCCTGAGCCTTCCCGTTCAGCAATATGTTGTGTAAATTGAAGCATCTTGGTGTTTAGGACTGAGTCTTGTGGAAGGGCTTCATAGTCCATGAGGAGACCCGAGGATGGACAGGCAACAAAAGCTTTGACTTTGCCGTTGATGACCAATGAATGAGAACAATACTCCGATCCTTGAATATGTTGCTGTAAAAGGAATGGTCGTGATATTGAAATGTTCAGAGATGATAGATAGGGTTTGAGATTAGTCTTTTTGTCGGAAGAGAAAGGCAAAAGCGTCATCATTTGCGCTCGCGCTCTATCATCCACACCGATTGGCTTTAGAATGAATGAATGTGCTTCTCTGTCTTGATCACCATCTTTGACTGAAGAGACATTGATGATTCTTTCCACATCATCAGCCGAAGTGCATCGATACGAATCCGGCACAAGACAGCCAATTTCTGCCAAGTAGTCCATTAGGGTATCCTTTTCATGAAGCTTTGTAACCACATCATCATCGAATTGCATAGCTCGAAAGCCAGTTCCCATGAGTTTGTTTGCAAGCTTCATGACTTTTCCATCTTCGACGGCATTTAAAACACTGCTGCAGCTGATCCAAAGATCTACCTTCTTCGTTTTCATCAAATTCAACAAACTCTCGGCGTATTATTCAACCCCACAACCATTAGGCAGATCAAGCCGAGTAAATTCGCTAATGAAGCGACAATAGCGACCAGGAGATGTAAATGGCACAGGCTCCAAATCTGCGGCGATTATATTATGGTGTGTATGCTTCCCCAGCAGGCGAGCGATAACCAGGCCTTTGGTCATCGAGACACCAGTAACCAGAATGGTTTTACGGGGGGTATTGTTATCTCGAACATATTGTTGTAATTTGTAAATATCATGATAATAATTGCGCAGAATCGTTGCAAGGGTTAAACATCCAGAAATGGGAAGACAAAAAAGACTGAGTAGGATGAGAAGGATATTCTTTGGTACATGCTGGTAGAAGAGAGGCTGACGTGCTTCCATGGCTTTTAAAGATTCCACGTAGCCTTGGAGAATTCAGTATTAGTTTCATCCGTCTACATTGGCGAATATAAAGCATTTGAAGTAGATTCTGAGCCAGGAATTCTGCGTGAGCTCTCAATTACGTCACGAGGAATTCTTGATCATCGAGTATTAGGGTTCTTTTGGAGCAATTCTGCTCCGATGCAAGCGATGGAGAAGATTCTTGGTAGTACGTAGTACCACATAATAGATGGTGTTCTAGTTTTTTATGTTGCAGCTTGCACAGACCGCTATGCTGCCATTCTACGCCGATGATATCCCGGGGTTGTTCTATTTCTGAGAGTGAATCTTTCCTGATGTCTGAGTAAGATGGTATAGACACAGAGTACCAAGCTATTACTATCTACAGAAGCAAATTTTCCCTTTGTGTCTGTTCACCGATGCATCGCGTAATCTCAATACCGTCCTATCATCGTATTAGAACTGGAAAAGAATATATCGAGGGAATATCACTCACTGGAACACCTGTTGGCTCGAAACTGTTAACCAATTTGCTTTCATAGATCAATCTTGGGTTCCCAGCACTCTCGTTAAATTTTGTGTCTGCGTATCTGGCCTTGTATTGATTCACAGTTCTTCCAGGGATACCCTCACTTTTTCTCTGTTCACCAAAATGCTCTAATTTCTCTTTCACACTTCTTCTCACATACTCAAGATACGGTGGATTTCCAGGTTTAATAACATTATCAGCAGCCAAAACTGAACCCGGACTGATCAACTTCAACTCTTCACAGAACTTCAAGTCAGTGATATAGGCTGGTTTATAGTGATCCAGAAACATTAGGTCGATATGGGGTAGTTGGCCTTCCGAGAAAAGACGTGCAATAGATGCATCAGTTGGGCCAACTACCACTTTGACGATGTCTGCTAGTCCAGCTAGATCAACCAGAGACATAATCACAGCCGCAAATTCTGGATTCATCTCGAAGCTGAAGTACCTCTGGCCGCCGACTTGACGGACAGTGGAGCCAAATAATACGCAGGAATACCCTACATACCCTCCCAACTCAATCTAGCAAGGCAGTGTAAGCTTGGCCATAGAGACAGTGCTAGGAGGGACATACCATAGTCTTTGGCTTGACCTCTTTGATCAAATCGCAAACAATACGGCCTTTGTCTTCGCCGACATTCATCAAATATTTCTTTGTTCTTCCATATTCATCAATGGCTTCGAGAACTCTCTCAGGAGAATCTCTGATATCGTCGAGGTTAGGATGAGAGTAGATGTAGTGTAAGAGTTCAATTTCGCGACCATCATCAAAAAATGCAGTTTTTTCTTCTTGCGGAACATATGCCTTTTTCTCATCGAAGGTTTGAACTGCCATTGTCCGTAGCTGGTTACAATTTTCGTTGTTCGATAGGAAAATAAGGGCTGTATGTTGGGACAATTTGGCGAAGGATAGAATGATAGTATTTGACTTTAAGGAACCCGCAAGCGGAGTAATTTAGGCTCTAGGCAGTAGAGATTATCTCAAGAAAAGATATATTTATCATCAATGCAAACGTGTTGGTCAAAATCTTTTCTAAAAGAGGGCAATTCGGCCAGAGTGATCATGTCGTCATAACATAGAGCCATGTTTCGATCTGGAATGATGACCTGGCCGAGACCAAGACGGTTTTCCCGTTGCAATTCTAGCTAACTAAAGTACTGTAGTATCTGCATGAGACTAAGGTATACGCGTGAATGACTTCTTGGCACTCTAGATTGATCTCGATCGCTGTGGGGAAGATCGAATCATCGAAGAATGTGGCAACGGAATGACTTCCCATGTGGAACGATCAAACGGAAGAAGAGTCTGAGCTCTACCATTCTTAACGCCCTTTGCGCAACATATTTTTGGTTCAGAACAAGATAAGCTGTCGAACTTTAATGGGATCACCTCATCATGGTGTTTCGTGTTTCGATCTTACGGCGATGGATCTTTAATCGGCTCGATCACGGATATTCGATCGTCTGCATGCAGCAGCATGTTTCCAGGCATTTCAAGTTGATAATTCCTGGCATTGATTGCTAGTTCCTTGGTAGTGACTTGAAGCTAATGCATACGCTGTAGTGAATATGCTTCTGGACTGGGAAAAAGATAGGAACAATGAATATCACACTTCACGGCCGTGTAGAGTTGTAAGCAAACTGCACATCTGGATGACGTGTAATTGATGTCTTCTCAGAGCTGAAACAAATGGCGAGGATAGTATCAATGATGTCTGAGAATGGGAGCTGGGATTGAATCAGGTCTTAAATACAGTCTATTTGCGCATTGTTGTCATTGAAGTATCACCCTACCTTTCTATTCAGTTTTCCCCACATTCGCACTTCATTTTTGTAGCCATGTCAGACCTCGAGGCTACTGTCGCAGAGACATCAAACGGTTTCCATGTCGAAGGTTATGAGAAAATTGAATATGACTTCACTTTCCTCGATGGTGTCTTCGAAATCCAGAATTCCCAGCTTCAGCGCTTATACGCACCCTGGGGTCGCTGTTTAGCCATCATGGATAAAAATATCTATGATATCTATGGCAAGGAGATGCAGCGATACTTCGACCATCATGGAATCGAGCTGAAGATCCACCAGACGATGATTGGCGAGAAAGCCAAATCATTGGATACATTCACCAATATCGTAGACTCGATGACTGACTTCGGAATCATACGCAAGGAGCCAGTCCTTGTTGTGGTACGTTTGGAGTTCATTATGAACAGGTGATTGATACTAATTTTGACTGCAGGGCGGAGGATTAGTTACCGTGTTGCCGGGTATGTATCCCCTTTCCAACCTTTCATTGCGCAAAAATCTGATAGGTCAATAGTTTTGCATGTGCTGCATATCGACGAAACACAAACTATATCCGCATTCCTACAACTGTCATTGGTCTCATCGACGCTAGCTTCAGTATCAAAGTCGCCGTAAACCATGGCAACTATAAAAATCGTCTTGGTGCTTATCACGCTCCAATGCACACCCTCCTTGACTTCAACTTCCTCAAGACCCTGCCCGAGGCTCAAGTACGAAACGGCTTTGCCGAGCTGATCAAAATTTCAAGTTGTGCTCATCTACCAACTTTCGATCTGCTGGATGAGTTTTGTGAGAAATTGATTTCGAGCAAATTTGGGCGCATGCCTGGTCAGAAGGAGAATATCAAGGCGGTCGCTGATGAGATCAATCGGAATGGAATTTTTGAAATGCTTAAATTGGAAACACCTAATCTTCATGAGATAGGTCTTGACCGCGTGATTGCGTATGGACACACTTGGTCGCCACTTCATGAGGTCAGTCTATAGCATGATCAATCTGGATACAACTTTCATTGACGCGTGTTTCTCTAGCTTACTCCAACCGTCCCACTACGCCATGGCCATGCTATCTCTATCGATATGGCCTTCTCTGCTACGCTAGCCAACAGTCGCGGCTTGCTCAGTGACTCTGAGCACCGCAGGCTGTTGAATCTATTTTCTCGGGCAGGTCTTTCAATGGACCACGAGACATTTGATGAAATGGTGCTCGATAAGGCAACTCAAGCCATTTTGAAAACAAGAGACGGATTACTTCGTGCGGCCGTCCCTAATCCTCTGGGAAGCTGCTCTTTTCTCAACGATGTCACCCGCGAAGAGATGGCTGATGCTCTCCGCCGTCACAAGAATCCGATGAAAGAGTATCCAAGGAAAGGTGCTGGAATTGAGGCTTATGTCGATGCAAGTGATACCGGCTACAGTATTAATCAAGTGCCTGTGGAGAGCCATAAGAATGAAACAAGGTCGCCTGAGACGGCTGAAGTATCTAAGAGGAATATAATTCCCAATGGAGTGGTTAGCGGGCTTAAGGGACTTACGGTTAACAGACACAGTGGCCTACCCGCTCTTCAGGAGCAACGATAGACAACGATGCAACCCTCGGAAATGCCATATTTCATTATTCGAGGCATTTCATATTTTTTACGTTCCTTCTCGGGACTATTCTCAACTAGCTTAACATTATTAGTGTGTACTGCAGAGCTTCGAGGCATACGGCTATAGATCATCTGTATGCAATTTGAGTTCTATTATATTCCCGGAACGTGTCTATCTCCTTTTCCCCCATTAGACAACGAGTTTATTTATGTACGACTTGTACATAATGATTAAAAAGCTCATGGAAAAATCCTTTATCTCTACTAGTCATATCATACCAATAAATGCAAACCTATGGCAGGTATACGATTGAAATTTGCCAGATCAAGAAGAATGAGAAGTAGTCTGATAACACAAACTGCGAATTTTAGGGCTCAAAAGGCAATGTGACCGAGTGGTTAAGGTGCTGGTTTTAGGTAAGCAGAAATGCCAAGCATTTCTCGCTGTCTCACCAGTTCGAAAGAGCGTGGGTTCGAATCCCACCGTTGTCATTTTTTTGGATGATACTTTTCATTCAGACTTGGATATTGGTATCTATTCGTATTTCAATTTTTTGCGTGATTTGTCTTCATTGAAATGATATAACAGCCCTGCATTTCCAACTTGGCCTTGGAAAATTATCAAGATATTGTAGCCGAAGAGGGGAATGATTCCAATGCAAACCCTAATTCTACAACAAAGTATTGTTCTATCGATATTCTATCTACCCCAAAAGACCTGTTTCCTCAGCGAGTAAGCAAAAAAGCTCTCAAACTCATCAAAAAATAGAAAACTTTGTCTCTTGAATTCTCGTATTTCATCATATGAAGGAAGGACTCGGATGCTGCCCAGCTCCGACGCGGGTCTATCCATCGGGAAATCCGCGCGAGAGGATCGAAGCCAAGAATTTCCCCCTTGGCAAAGCAATTCCAAGACTTCCAAGACTTCCAAACAAAGCTCGGCGGTGCCGCACGTGCAGAAGGCGCATTGCTTCGATTTGCTGTGACTCAAATAATTCATCGATGGACGATGCAACGCCCATCTCGCTGACCTGAGCTGTCTAGAACATATCCTTCCAGTCAGAATCAGTGAACTTCCACAGCCAAGATGTATCGGAGATTTGACTTCCCAATTCCTAGAGCGACGACCCTTGGCATGTAATGTATTGCCAGGAATCGAGGTAGAGATACTTGCACTGCGCTTCAATCGCTTAGCAGGCTGAATTCTATTTAAGCCTGTTTTTCTCCCTTTCTTTGCGATTTCTACTGTATCCCCTCAGAGGTAGATATAATTGGCTTGGCGATTATGCGACCTCTGTCAATCCTCGCAACGGCATGTACCTTGTCGTGTGCAGCTGCTCAGACCTTTCAACGGCTGGGTGGCTGTCCAGATCTGGGCTGCGTGTTTCCACCGGATCAGTATGTCCCCGTTCTTTGTAATTTGAAACAAAACGACTAACTCTTCCTCTTTCAAAGGGCAGACTTTCTTCCAGGTCAATATTTTGACATTCGCCTTGAAGTGCACTCTCCAGTCAACGGTTCTGAAGCTCGTGTTGGAGAACCAGACTCGGACTTCAGGTTTACTATTGCCAAAAAAGGTGGTCACTCTGTCTCTGCAGCCAAGTACTTCAAGGTCAAGGAGCCGGAGCTAGAGAGATGGAACTTCACTTGGTATGAGGGTATGTACTTTCTTCCCCTCGCAAGAATACTCAGCAATTTCCTGAATCCCCCTCTCGATAGATCTATTCGCGCAGGATGCAAACCAACCTTCGCTTGTAAATGTCACTGCCAAGGCCTATCGCAGAGTCGCTCTTTACGAGCCAGGAGAGTATGAGGCAACTCTCACATACTACGGACACAAGAAGACCGTGGCAAACTGGTTTGTGCGTGACATGCCTACGAAGCGACGTGCAAAGAATGTGATTCTGTTCGTCGGCGATGGAATGACGACCAACATGATTACCGCAGCACGTCTTATGGCTCATCGCAGTATCAATGGGAAGTATATGACGAAGATGGCTCTGGATAAGTTTCCTATCCTCGGACACCAAATGACGCATTCTATGGACTCGTTCATCACGGACTCGGCGAATTCCGCGACTGCTCTTTACTCTGGCCACAAAACAACCGTCAATGCGTTGAATGTCTACGTGGATTCTTCCAGTGATCCCTTTGATGACCCGAAATTTGAAAATATTGTCGAAGTATTCCGTCGTCGGAATCCTGATGGTGGTGTAGGAATTGTATCCACTGCTTTCCTTGCCGATGCGACACCTGCTGGACTGGCTGCCCATACAAGTGACCGCGGCGAGTATGATCATGTCATCAGTGCTTACTATGAAGGTCTCAAGGATTATGAGTGGACTAATTGGAATGGCCCGGATGTATTGCTCGGCGCCGGTGCTGAGAATTTCCTCAAGTCTGAGGATACTCCTCGTGATTACTATAATTTGTTCGCTGAGAAGGGATATAGTGTTGCTTGGAATAACACTGCGTTGGAGAATGCTCCCAACGATGAGAAGCTTCTGGGTGTTTTCCAAACTTCCAACCTGGAGACTTGGCTTGATCGCAATGTTTACCAAAGTAATCTTCTCAACCAGAGCAATTACCCAGATGGATCTGGTCGTGATGCAGATGATCTCCCAGGTCTCAAAGATATGACTCTGAAGGCCATTGATGTCCTGCACGAACGCCATAATGATGACGGTTTCTTCCTCATGTCTGAGGCTGCAAGTATCGATAAACAAATGCACACTCTCGACTATGACCGATCGCTTGGAGAATTGTTGGAACTCGATGACACTGTTCGTGCCACAATTGAGAAACTCGAGAGTCTCGGCGAACTTGAGGAAACTCTCATTGTGGTTACAGCCGATCACGGCCACGGTTTCGATGTCACTGGATCCGTTGATACGGATTATCTTGACGCTCAGGAAGATGACCGCAATAAGCGCAATGCCATTGGCTACTACCAGAATTCAGGTCTATCGCAGTATACGGTTGGTGGACCCAAGTCTTTGCGGTACTCCGAGGGTGTTCACTTCCCTGCTCGGTGGGATCCTCGATATACACTTCATGCTGGAGTTGTTGCTTTCCCCGATCACCGGGAAAACTATCAGGTGCATAGCGAGGGACCACGAACTCCCGCAGCAGCAGCCAAGGATAAGAAGAACGGTTACTATGTTAACTACAAGGATGCGGTTACCGGATTCTTGATTAATGGCACTCTGCCTGTTTCTGCAGACCAGGGTGTACACTCTCTGACAGATGTACCCGTATTTGCAAAGGGACCATGCCAAGAGTTGTTTGGTGGTGTATATAACTCGATTGATATTTTCTTTAATATGGCGGAATGTCTTGGTTTGGCAGAGACTGGGAAGAACCATGGAGGGCACTAGTGTGGAGTAAAGCCCTGCGGATGTATGAGTTGAAAGTATTTAGAAATTTTTCGGTACAGAAAGTTGAGTGAATTTCCTGCACAGAAAAGCAGAGAGTAATCATATTTGATATCATAAATTGCTTGCATGCAGTAACTTACAAACCATAATTTTCGACGGTTAGCTATCTGTGTTATAGATGAAACCATTGAGAGGGTATCCATGGTATTGTTTGATTAACGTGCAAATATACATATAGCCCGTGTTCAGACGATTTATACAATAGAAGTCCTTTGTTGTAATCATATCATCTTTCGAGTCTTCTCGTATTCAGGCAAAGCCCATTTTGCCATCCATTCACATTCAATGATCTGCTTCGCGGTCGAGCGGTCCTGGGGTCTGAACTTTAGCATTGACTTCAGTATCTTGAAGATGGCATCTTTTTCGTCCGGGTCTATGCGAGGCATCCCTTTCCTTTGTCAAGGCTCCTGTATATCTTGTTCGAATACATCCTCCCACGACCGGTGTGGGTCCCGGTTATTGGTTTGCCATCTTCAGTGAATCTGGTATGCCGTTCCTCCCAGTTATACCACCATTATAGAGGTGGCATACCGAGAGCATCAATCTGCTCGCACCTAATGCTATCTTCAGTCGCAAAAATGCCGTCAAAAAGTGATTTCTGACCTATTATATTCCAGAATGAACACGCGAGGGTCCAAATGTCTGATGGAAAAGACAGACGTGTATGTGACAAAGAGACAACTCATTCAAGTCCAACAAAACCTAGCTTTATTCGCGCAGCCGTGGTTATATGAGCTCTTTCTTGAGTGTATTGGACATCAAATGAACTTCAAAGTCAGAAACGAGGCAGAGAGGACATAATTTGCGAGGAAATCTACTGACTCCATTGTCGTTATTGAGATTGTTGGTCATTTCCGACGGATTTTGGGTATCGAAATAAGTCTGACCAGTCTCGCCGGCGCGACCAACATCGGCGAGATTGCTCAAATAAACCTAGACGAGATTCACCTGAGGGTAAAGCAGACCAAGGACCTTCGTGAGCGTTGAACTATATCTAGTTTATATGCTTGATCTCAATTACATAGTTGAATGATGAATATATATATTATAAACGAGAGACGTATGCTACTATATAGTGTCCATAAATGAATATAACCACTCTTCTTTCTACGTTAATACTATTAAAGTAGTATTGGAAATGGGATTGCACGCCAATCACAACAAAATGTTCTCAACCTTCTTTCCCCATTTGAGTTGGATGAAGGAAAACTAACCACGATGTTCCGCTAATCTTATAGGTATAGGGCTGTATAAACCAGCTCTAGACTGATCTAATGACGATCAGCATAACGGACATTGTAGTGAAAGGGAATGAAGTCAACACGGCCGACTCTATAGTCGAGCAGAGATAAGTTATTATATTACTAAAAAAACTTATTTTTAATCCTCCTCATCTATACAAGTCCATAATTCTAGACCGACATCGTTACGAATCGCCGTGATAAATGCAGGGTCATCAGCATAAGTCTGATTCCACGGATCATTGTCCCCATAAGCAATCATTCGAGCTTCGTCCTGAATCATTTCGTCCGTGGGATAATTTCCCGCTGAGATTTGATTACGGAGGTAGTCGGTCAATTTCGCTCGAACAAAGCCATAGCGGTCTAAAGCATTGGGAGCAGTATCATCCAGCGTTGTTGATTCATTGTCTTGCTTCACCGTGTCAAGAGCTTTCCATGGATCCATCGTGCGGCGCTCTTGACCGAGCAGATAAGGAGGCATCGCATTTTCTACCAATTTTTCGATATGCGGCTCGAAGCCCCAACAGCCCTGCCATTGATTCATGTCTGCATTTCTTTTGAAGTGCTCAGCGAGATGATCGACCCTTTCCTGCCAGCTGAAAAGTTGCGTATTACAGAATCCGCATTGTGATAACAACCGTGTCGGAGATTCCTGCCATCTGTTCATTGAAGAATGAAAAGGTACTTCGTGTGTCAAGCGAAGGTGTTGTACAAGATGGTCCTTTCGTGAGAATGACCGGTACTCGGATAGTTTTTCCCTGCATCCAATGTAGTTGTGCGTTTCGAGGTGATTGATATCTGCGTTTGGAGCAAGGCAGAATACACAGGAACTAATTCCATTGACTTCCGTTATGCCGCCTTCCGGCGCACAATTCCATCTATCAAGAGATAGATGAAGTGCTTTTTCATGCCTTTGCCAATCATATTTGCTTCTAAAGGATCCCGAGCAGAACGTGCACTGATACGGACGATGCTCAGATCCTCGTCCTTCTTTGGGGCGCTTGGCAGAACGTTTCATCCTTCGCCGGTGGCGACGAGGTTGCATTTGGAGGATAGGCGTAGGAGATCTTTCGAAGGGATCGTGTGAAGTCTGGTAAGCGAGCTCCGAACAAGACGAGTGACTGTTCTCATAGCTGCTTATAGAAGATACTCCGAACTGATGGGAGTTATTGGAAGTGTGACTTGAACAAGTCTCGTAGGAGGTTGATCGAATGCCGTCACTGTTAAACGATATATATGGCGTATTCTCGGCCGCTCGTATAATATCCGATGTCATAGCAAACTCGCTTTCCGGTGGTGAATTTTGCCATCTCTCCATAGGCGATAGAAATTTCTGGTCCACGGTATTGGCATTGTCGTTGATGGTCTGCCTATTCATTTTGCGACGTCGTGCATTTGTGAACCAGTTCAAGATTTGCGTCTTCTCCAGTCCAGTTTCTCGCTCCAGATCCTCTCTTTCCTGGTCAGTAGGATATGGGTAATCCTGATGTTGATAGAGCCAAGAACGTAGAACTTTGACTGTTTCTGAGGGCAATCGTCTACTTTTCGAGGTTTGGCGATTCTGATAGTTTAATTGTGAGCCTTCTGCGGAAATATCACTCTTGAGTGACAACGTGTTTTGCTGAACTGGAGATGATCTGAAAGAGATATCAGGAGAGAAATGACTCATTCGATCTCTCGGATTCTCTGTAAAGGTCTCAGGAAAGTCCACGGGCTGTATTGAATCCAGGCATGGGCCGCGTTTGAGGAAGTCATCTTGACAGTAATACCCAATGTCAGATGGCGCCACCTCCTCGCGGTAATCAGGAGTCTGTGTTGATACCAAAGTCGAGAGTCCTGAGTTGATCGGACTATTATCAGTACAATGCCCAATATGAAAGCTGTCGAGATTGCTGAAAGGTGCGGGAATGGCCCTCTCGGGAGAAAGTTCCTCAGTGCTCTCGGAGCCCAATGGCGCGCTCAGATAGAATTTATGAGCGTCCATATATAGAGACCTAGTTGCTATGTCAAGAATCAGAGCAAGTATTTCTACTTTTTCAGTGGGTTGACCGAAAGTAGCCGATCTTGGAGGCGTTGGTGGATCTCCCGCGCCCTTGGATTGACACTTAGTGCCGGTCCAAGCATTCCAATGTCATCTGATTGGTGCATCTTCCATCAAGATTACTGGGTCTGGATGGATGAGAGCGCATCTTGCAGAATACGTCGCAAGATCTGACGAGAGTGAGAATTCCCGGCCGATTTCGCAGTGCTTTCGCCAATTCTCAATAATTTAAAGAGCTGGTCTTCTACCTCTTTAAGCATCCGGTGCCGTTTCCAGAGTTTATATGATTTCTAATCATGATTGACGGCTAGAATCGGTCTCAGAACTGCTCAGCGAGGTGGACCACAACAAAGTTCCTCTTATTCTTTTAAATATTCCCAGCAATCATTTCTACTCATATATTGAAGCCAACTGGACTAGTCACATCAAGCTTCCTCAACCGCAACATGTCTCACAGACAGCTTTCATATGGTAAGTAGATCTGCCCGGCTTAAATCACCTCGAGCAATTCAACTGATCCAATATCACAATATCTTAGTGACAGTTAATGTCTTCACTAATGAAAGGTATTAACCGTTTCTAAGATATTTAGAACATTAGTGTGCTTTGTTTCCCTTAACTGCTTTTTGATGGACTTGTCTGCTCACACTTCATTGCTAGACTTGCTGGTAATCAATTAGCTGTGGTCAGAGTGGACGAAAAGTGCGAATTATTAAAGGAGGAGAAACAGAAGATTGCTAGACAATTCAACTTTTCTGAGACGGTCTTTCTGTATCACAATCGCTCCACCGAACTTCCTCGGGCGGAAATCTATACGCCAGTCAACGAAATGGATTTTGCGGGCCATCCGGTCATCGGTACCGGTCATATCCTATTTCGACAGATGCTCCAGGGGCTACCTCTTTGTAGTGAGGACAGTAGCAATCAGAAAAATGCTACCCTTCTCACCAAAGCCGGACCAGTGGGCATCTGGTATGACTCGGGAAAGCAGACTGTATCCGCCGAGATCCCACATAATGTCCATACACACTCGAGGCCATTACTTGCAAAAGCCCTGTCTCAGTCCCAGCCAGCTTTACGGGAGAGTCTGACTTCCAGCCAGATGCTCCAGGGATTCCCGGTGGTCTCGATTGTGAAGGGCGTCACCTATGCTCTTGCTGATTTCACAGACTCGTCTGATTTATTTGCGAAGGTTTCCGCAGGTTCGAGTCCCCTTGTCGAATTGGACGACGGATGGTCCCCGTCTTTCGCCGGCACTATGTACTATCGAAGACTTAGCTTTGAGATTCAAGATGACAATTCCGTCGTTCAGGATCTTCGTGTCCGGATGATTGCCATTGATCTGGAGGATCCCGCCTGTGGAAGCGGTTCCGCGACTCTCGCTGCCTATCTTGCATTGCAAGATGGAAGAATGAATGGCAGATACATCTTCAATCTTGACCAGGGTTCAGAGATTCACCGGCAAAGCCATATCACTGTTGATCTCATGCTGGATGAATCTGGCACCAGTGTCTCAAAAATTCTTCTAGTCGGACAGGCAACATTGTCAATGAGTGGCACTCTCTATTTGCCTGAGATCTAGATATTTCATTCCAAAATACCAGATGAGTTAGTCTCAACGAATCCTCATAATAGATGGTTTTTACATGAGCCACATCTTGAATACTATGTACTACACTGCGCCATACCTGCGGGTTAAAGGGTCCACCCTATCCGCTTCTAATCTGATAGTTCCTTCGCCAAGCACACTTCGCTTCAGGAATCTGTAGATTATTACTTAAAAGGCGCTCTGCCAAGTCTATTCCGCCCCACTGTGAGTGTCTTCACATCGCACTTATTTCCTTTTTCGAATCACACTGAAAGTTATACTGTATTGCTGTACAACAACCGTACACTAATATTTATGAATATCAGTATAGTGATTATAATCTAATACCTCGTCTTGTTTACAGTCCGCCAGCCCCTTCCGCTGCGGCCCCCACATTGCAAGGCACATTTCGGATTATGGAGCTTTCAGCAATATTTTCGGTATCAGCATTGGATGGGAATAGAGCTACCTGGTGGATAACACCTCGGATGCGAGTAGCAATGACCTCACGAGAAGGGGCCGAATTGAGGGATATGGAACTAGATGTCTCTCACTCATACTTTCAGAGCTGAAAGGAAATACTATATAAAGGGCTTCCCAGTCCAGCATTTTGCTACTCATCGAACCCAGTTTGAACAGTCAGTGTCCATTCAGTCAATACCAACAATCTTCTCTCAATCATGAAAACCAACGTCTTCTTTGCTGCAGTCTTTGCTGCAATTGCAGCTGTCAACGCAGAGGTCACGAACGTCTGCGAAACGAGCGACGGAAGCCCCTATCTGCACAATGTTCAAGAGTTGATCGACAATCTCAATGCCGCGCCCCAAGGCGAGAACCAGTGTAATCAAGGTCCGGAGAATGGATGCAGCGGCACAATTACTGGGTATTCTGGCTCAGGCGGTGCTGCTTATATGATATGTGGTGTTGGAATGCGGGTAAGTGCTATTCATGGATTTTTGAAATGCGTTGTATCAATATCACTGGCTAATGCGTACACAGTGCTCCGGTGACCCTGGCGGTATGGCTTGTGCTGGAAGCTGTGGAGGTATGCAGTCGAGAATAATTGGCAGCTATTTCGAAAGTCTTCGTGATGAATGCCAGGCTCCAGATTCGAATGGTGATATCCGAGTTGGCGGTATTGTCCGTATGACTACAGGCGACTATGTTGACGAGCTGAAGCTGTTTTCGAAGCCTGGTTAAATACGAGTCTACAAGTGAGGCATAGGAGAGATTTGCACATAGGCTTGTTGGGCCAGTATCTCGATATGCAACTGTCTATCACGAGCAACATGTAATGAGATTCGATTCTGGCATGGGGGGTTTTCAAATTGCTTAGTAAAGGCACGAGAGTTCTCATGGGCTCATGATAGATTAGAAATCATTCCGAATTCAGTCTTGCCGCCGACGGCTTCTTTATTTTGTGCATTTTCATCTGCTCCGAAATAAATAAGAACATAAAACGCGCATGGTGAATATATCAAAGCTGATGTTATCTATGCACTAATATACTGCAACTCTTCAACGCGTGAAAAAATATAGAACAAGCGAAACAATCAGCACAAAAAAGATCCGGATTGCCGTGAATCCGTGGTCCAACCGCCTAGAAAGATCGGCAATAATGGCTTCACTCACAATTTTCGCACTTGCTAAGCTGACAGGGACACCTGCACCAGGATGTGTACTTGCGCCAACAAAAAAGAGACCTTGAATCGAGGAATGTTTGATCTTTGGTCTAAAACTCAAAACGTTGAAGAAAGAATGAGAAAGACCTAAGATTGCCCCCCGATCAAGATTGAACTTTGAATTCCAAGTAACAGGTGTCTCGATTGATTCATCGATCAGACTACCACGAAGTTCTCTCGCTCCTGTTCGACTCTCAATTGTCTGGATTACAACATCACGAGCAAATTCGACAAGCTTGTCCCAATCCTGAGAATCCGGGTGCTCATGGTCAATATGACCGACAGGTACAAGTACAACAACCGCATCTTTACCCTCAGGTGCTGCCGTAGGATCGATTCGATTGGGAACATTGACGTAGAAAGACGGTTCATCGGGTAATTGATGGCGATGGAAAATAGCGTCAAAACTCTCTTTGTAATGCTCAGCGAGGAAAACATTGTGAACCTCCAACTGCTCAATGATCTTGTTAAAAGACCAGAAGAATGAGATACTGCTACAAGAAGCAGGTTTCTTGGTCAAAGATTGCGCATATGATGTCGAGGGAAGCAAATTGTTGTAAGCATAAACGAGATCTGCATTTATGACAACAACATCGGCTCGAATTTCTGCCCCAGAGACAAGCTTCACACCTTCGACATGCTTATCAGGTGAGAACATTATTGACGAGACTTCGTTACCAAGACGATATTCAACGCCGAAACGTTCACCGACTTTCGCCAGTGCTTCTAAGACCTGTAATTTCTTAGTGCGAGGAAGGAGAGATGGATAAACAAAACATAGTGAGTTGTAAACTGACTTTCACAAATCCACCTTTGGGATAAAGTATACCATGAGCCAGCTCTGTATATTGTAGAAGGGAGTATGTCCCAGGAGCCTCAAAAGGATTCATACCAAGGTACATACTAGCGAAAGTAAAAGCTCTGCGAAGCTTATCGGATTTAAAATACCGTTGAATCCGGCTATACATGCTCTCGAAGGGGTGTAATAAAAGCAATGATCTCAACATTTCCGGACGGAGCATGGAGAATATATTGGGAAAGTCCTTAGATAAAACATGCTCCATAGAAAGCGCATAGTGCTGACCGGATTCTTTCAAGAATCCAAATAGCTTCTGCAAGCCATTTTTACCCTCAAGTCGTTCAATCTGAGGTTTCATCTTACATATATCCGTTGATATATCGAGATGATCATGATCCGAAAACCAGACTCTATAGTTGGGTTCACACTTAAGGAAATGCACATCCTCCTCAACGGGAGATGTTCCGAGGTCAAAGAATGTTTGATAGAATATCTCCGGCATAAGCATCAGCGATGGACCTTGATCAAACCTCTATTAATATGTTAGTGAGCTAATCACCAGTAATTTTGATAGAATATTGCAGTCGGTAGCGCACAAATTTGCCATGATGCAGGAGAGAGCATCGCCCTCCGAGGAACTCATTCTTCTCGACCACGATCACCTTATATCCGGCTTTGGCTAAGCGTCCAGCTGTTGCAATACCTCCGGCTCCCGCCCCTTAGAAATGTCAGTTTTATTCAGCCAGAATATTCCGGAAACCCCTTTACATACCCACGATCACAGCGGTCGGCATAGCTGATCGACAATTCAATCTGGCCGAATCAAATAAAATAATCTATTGAAAGTGCTTTGATGGTTGCAGATTTGAGGCGCGCGCCCTCAATATAACCCTGATATTAAGGAGCACCCTTTAATATAACCAACCAGATCGGGCAGGCTTAGCAGAAAAATCCTTGATTTTCGACGCAAATAAAACAGATCGACCAGGAATGGCCCAGATAACATCTGATCTGTCTTTCTAGGTCATCGTGAATGTTTGGAATACTGCAGCTGCGCTTAATCTATCTCAATTCCTGTTTATGGAGCGATCGATCGGACAGACAAACCCTTGCGTCAACGCCGGGAATGTGACCGTGGACTGAGTCATCCTTTTTCTTGCTTTGGAATTATTGTTCAGCGGCTCTTTGTCATGTTTGGTTTCCTTGGCTGGTCATGGATATTTTCTCTTGTTTTTCGAGAGTTGGCTGTGTCTATTTACTTTTAAAAATTTGAACTGGTCAATGTGAAAATCAATTATCATTTCATATCTCCTCGAGTTCTTACTAGATTTATCTCATAATTTGACTGGATTCGGTTATACAGCCCAGTTAAAGCCGGTCAGTATCGGACTAATCATTCTTATGAATATTATGACCCTCTAGAGTTTGTTGATTTATGATTGAGAGAGAACCTTCCGGACTACACCAGAGAAGTATTCCAACTGTATCTACAACTACATATGTTCGAATATATAACCAACGAACTATATAATCCAAATCTCCACCAATCATTAAATCTGCTAGTGAAAAATTATAAGTTTGCATACATTTCCCTCCAAGCCAGAGTCAACCTGCGCCACAAGGGCACTTTCAGCTTTCCCTTTTCTATTCTTGCAGAACAACGTCTGCTTCTTACCATATCCGCAATCATCATGTAACTTTCAACGGTTGTCTTGATAGGTCCTCGTACCTCACGAGGTAATTTTCCAATGGCCTGTACACTTGATATATGGAGCTGTTCTGCTTTCTGTATCATGCGCTGTTCGAACTTGGCCAGCCTGGGATCATCAGGATCTCCAATCACGTCAAGGGGCTTGATTTCTTCTTCCTCAAGCCAAGTAATAGGGATGTAGACACGGCCAATTGCAGCATCACGCTTTATATCCCGTGAAATATTCACATATTGTAAGGCTTGTCCCATCCTCTCGCCAGCAAGAATTATTTTTCTTTGCTCGGCACTGGAAATATTTGCGTCAGGATAGTAATGGAAGACCAATTCCAGGAGAGATATAGCGACGGTTCCTGCAACACGCTGAGCGTATTTTTCTAGGTCTGCGTCAGCAATTATCGGAAATCGCTGTTCATCTGATGAGAATTCCAGATCCATTGCGAAGCCGGCTAAGAGCTCAATTAATGGCGTTAAGCTCAGACGTGAGGCTGGAATTAGCGTGATGGAAGAGGCCAATCGCGAAGAATAAATCTGATCAAAGTTATCGATATTGACAGGCTGATTATAGTCGCTCATGGGAGCCACTGGCCGTTCAACCGACCATTTACAGTTAAGTAACTTTGATGCTTCTTGTATGCTCTGTTTGGCCTGCTCATGAGTGGATGCTTCATCAACTAAGTCATCTATAACCCGACAGAATGAGTATCTATCAATCGTTAGCTCATGGCTCAAAGGAGTAAGAAAGGATTTCCTTTCTTCTTACAAGCAAATCAAGTCTATTCGAAGTCCATCCTGAAACATTGCACTTCCCAAATACATGCTTTGGCTTTTCTTCGAGAGGTTCTTCACAGCAGTATGTAAACCATCGAGGAATTCAACATTCAGATAGACCTTTTCTCCCATCAAATATGAACGTGATGCCCGAGTCCATGATTTGAATGATTTCATGGATGACTCGGAGGATCCCGAACTGAACAACCTATATTGTTCCAGAGCTATGGCATGGTCAATTGTAACCATCCCCAAGACAACCATCACATTGCTTATTAGGAAAAAGATCGTCTCTCTGTCATAATAGTAAAGCATTAGCCAATGATTTTGTTTCACATCAAAGAAGTATAATAACATACTCAATATCGAGATAGCCTCCAAATCGTATGTCCAGTTTCGTGCCTTGCTCGATGATCCACGTGCCCCGTCGAAGTGACATGAAATCAACAATCCAGAGATAGACAGTTGGCAAGAGGACGGAGCTTATTATAGGTTTTGCTGGAAGCTCATAAAGGAACGGTCCACACAATGACCTATTGGTGATGAAAGCAAAGATTAACTGTCAAAATGTCATTCTTAGAAGTTTAGTTCGAGATACATACCATTGTAAGATAATCACCGGAAGAGCCCATATCAAGACCAAACCAAGATATGTCAATTGACCCTGTAAAATCAAACATCCAGCAGTCAAAAGAATTCCCCCTATGATAGTTGTTTGTGCAAGCGTTTTGGCAAGTCTTCTTGACCGAGGTAGAAGATAGGTGGGAAGTACAAGGTGCTTTGTTAGAATTACATAAAGTAACGCAGTGCAATATGTTTGAATGGCAAAGAAAAAGATTTCTTCAATAGGGATCCCGCAAATTGTGAATCCAAGCACCGCATCATGCGGGTATGACCAGATGCGATTGCGAATGAGGTATGAATCCCAAGGAATTGTGGCGCAAATAGCGATCTAAAACTGTTAAGAACAAAGACACAAGTGTGAAAAATATCGGGTCTTACGGTTATCAAAATAAGTATCTTAGTGACTTCAGTTCTGGTAAAGAATGGCCAATAGGCCGCTGTCAGAAAGGTTGCAGGTGGGATGGTCCAGATAAAATGGCTAGATCAGATATTAGATTTGGCTCCAGTTCTATCCATAAGCGCGGAAAATGGCTTACACAAGCCAGTAATCGACTCCCATGTCATCAATAAAGTGAAAAGGAATGAAGGTATATAGTATCTGGAAAAATATTGAGAAATTATTTGTGAAAGAGAATTTAGTCAATCGGCCAAATAGTTTCAGCGCTACATGCACCGGAACAAGTGACTCTTCCCCATAGCTTATCAATAAGCCTGCTTCAATGATTCAGGTATATACCCGAGACTGATGAACTCCTTGCTTTTTCAAGAACATTTCATTTCACATCCAAGATCGAGACTTCTGACTCGTTGATCGACATTCCAGCAATTCCGGCAAACAGTGGTACCATCCAGATCGGGCGGAAATCGAACTGCGGAAAATCAGGATCGATCTACTCTTCCTAGTTCATGCAGCTCTTAAGTAGTGACTGCAATTTCTATTTCACAGAAAGAAAACGAAAACGAGTCCGAACTTCTTAATCGGCACACAGCCTCATCACTCCATAGTAGGTCATCTATTATGTCATTGACAACCACCATTCAACCATATCGGGTTCATAATCCGGAGGATTCGATGAGGATTGACTCAGAAGTCCCAACTTCTTGGCTAATATTACCAACTTCGTAAATTAACATATTAAACTTGGCAGTTTTCTAGGATCGAATTACTCTGAAGCTAAAGCTTGGGCTTGACATATGTTCATGCTACATTAGCATGAAATGTAATGTCTTCGGTCTTGCATCTCTGCTCCCGATTCATACTACGGGTCGACTTTAGGACACTAATAAAATACTGTATATACTTTCCAAGTGTCAAATGAGAAAAATGATTTAAACTAGTATTTCTTTGTTCGAAGACTGTCGTCAAAGTATCATCACGCTCATCAATAAGAGAAAGCTCGTGATGATGAGAATGAGATACTTCCAATCATACAAGGCGATCATTATATTTCTTAACAAGGGAAATTTGAAATGATATCTCTTGTTGGAACTTGAAGTTGACCAAAATGGGTTGACTCCCAAGTCCCTTAGAATTTCTTCAGTGGAGAGATTTGCACCCGCTATGCACGTCGGAACTCCCGCTCCAGGATGCGTACTAGCACCAGCAAAATATACGCCAGAGAAGTTGTGATGTCTCATTTTTGGCCGGAAAGCAAGAATATTGAAGAAGTTGTGTTTTAATCCGAAGACTCCACCCTCTGTCGCATTGAATGTCCTTTCCCATGATGATGGTATATGGAAGGTTTCGTTCTCGATAAGTTCTTTAAAATTGGATATACCAGTGCGCTGCTCGATAGAAGAAATCACTTGCTCTCGGGCTTTGGAAATAATCTTCAAAGCAAATTCCTTCGTGCTTGAGGAATCTTCGAAGTTCCGGACAAGAATAAGCACATTCATTGCATCTTTGCCTTCTGGAGCTGCTGTTTCGTCAACCCTTGATGGGATGTGAATATAGAAATTCGGTTTGACCGAACCATCTGGATCCCAATAGACGTTTTTATCGCGTTTGCCGAAAGAATTATCCACAAACATATTGTGAACTCCCAATTCAGGGACCTTCTTTGATAAAGACCAATAAAAAGATATTGTACTGCAAGAGACATCTGTCCGTCTCCCTAAAATACCGGCAGTCGAGGGGTCCTTTGGTAATAGCTGTTCATATGCATAAAGTAGATCGGCATTTACCAAGACGGCATCCGCTTCAACAAATTTGCCGGATTCTAGCACAACACCCAATACTTTCTTCCGCTTAGAAATGACAATATGCTCGACTGGGGTTGAGCAGTAATATTTCGCTCCATGCCTCTTTCCAATATTGATTAATGAATCCAATACCTTGATTAATTAGCCAGGAATCTTTGAGTAGATAACAAAGCGACCTACTCGATAGAAACCACCACGTGGGTACCAAACTCCTCCAGTCAACTCGGTATATTGAAGAAGGGTATATGTTCCAGGTATCTCAAATGGTGACATACCGAGATACATACTCCCGAGAGTAAACACCTGACGGACTTTATGGAAGCGGAAGAAATGAGAGGTTCTCTGCCAAACGCTATGGAATGGATGCAGCTTAAATAGATAGCGCAGAAACCTCGGTCTTAAGAGAGAAAGAAAATCAGGGAAATCTTTCTTCAACACATGAGTGATACTCTGTTCGTAGTGCTCTTGAGACTCTTGAAGGAAGTCAATATAGCTGTTGAAGCCTGCCCTTCCTTCAATCTTCTCGATTTGCTGTTTCATATGCGTCAGATCGGTGGATGTCGTAAAAACCTCTCCGTCGGAGAACCATATATGACAATTAGGATCACATTTAATGAGTTCAATATTTTCAGCTGTCATCGAAGTTCCCAATTGTTCAAAAAGTTCTTCAAATATTTCGATCATCAGCATTATCGAGGGCCCGCAGTCAAATCTCTAGCGAAAATTGATATTAATGCGCAATTTTAACTTTAGTAGCCATATGGACTCACATAACCATTCTGCTTAATCAAACTACAATTTCCACCGAAAAAGTCATTCTTTTCATATAAGGAGACATGGACTCCGGATCGTGCTAGCCTGGCCGCAGCAGTAATCCCGGCTACTCCGGAGCCTATGAAGGCCTTAGTCAGTTGATTTCAAATTCTTCAGTTTTTTTTTGTCAATTTAGCTAACCTATAATCACGACTTTTCTCCTCTCATGTTTTTGCATTATGGCTGCTGGCGAATTTTCGCGACGAGATAAACCCCATGAAGTATTTTTTACCATGGGTACCTGGAGATTTCAGAACCTATAATAATGAAAATATGTATCTTCCCAGATCGGACTCTAAATTAAAAGGATATCTAAGGTAAAAAAAGTCTGGCTATGTACCTAGTTCATATCTCGATCTGGAATAGCTCCTTGCATTGACGATCGATCTCGGATCGACCGGGCGAAAGTAAATCGTAATCGTGCAATATAATGTCGTCATCCTCCAAGCTACCAGAATTATCCATATCTAGGCTATTCTCACTGAATTAAAAAACCCTTCCGATTGTGGATCGACTTAATTTCTTGGAGATATTGATATATACTGTGAAAAGTCGGGCTTTGAAACAGGGACTTTGCTATGCCTGAGTCAAACGACAGTCGAGTAACTAATAATCACGAAAGACATCGGTGAATTTTCATGGAGAAGGACCGAGTGAACCAGCATGACTACTAATTCAAATGACAGATGTATTCGAGGTAACTTTGCGCCTGTTCATAAAAGTACAAAGTTGACCCCATGTATCTTCTCTGGAAATATCCCCGTGGAATTATCCGGTGGTCAATACGTTCGCAATGGAGGGAATCCCAGTTTTGGAGACAAAATGTGTGGCGAGTTGCACATGTTTGACGGGGATGGAATGCTCAGTGGTGTACTTTTTCGTGCACAGGAAGGTACAGCTGAAATTGTTCCTTGCTTTGTCAATCAGTTCATCTTGACTGATATTTTCCTTGCAACTAAATCGTCACCGAATTTGCGTTCAGCCATAATACCCAGCATTTCACATTTCCTTGATTCACATGCACCATTGTCAACATTTTATGAGCTATGTCGCTTTATATTCCTTTTAATTCTGTCGAACATATTGGGTACAAAGCCTATTCGGAGCATAAGTGTTGCTAACACTGCAATATTGTTCCATGATAAAAGGGTTCTGGCAACTTGTCAGACAGGGCCTCCTATGCGTATTCATCTACCAACCCTGGAGACTGTTGGCTGGTACGATGGGTATGCTGTGGAAAATGAAAGTGGCGAATCAGGAAATGGAAAGCGTGTATTTGGACATACAGGACTCTTGAAGTATTTGAAAAATTGGACAACAGCCCATGTATGGTGAGAACTCCTGAATATCTAACAGACATGACTGATGATATATTAGCCCCGAGTAGATCAGAAAACTGGTGAATTGATTTCATTTCAGTCATCATTTATCCCACCATTTGTTTGGTACTCCATTTCACCCTCAACTGGGGCGGCAACGTCAGCACAAACTGCGCTACACTCGTCTATCCCTGGGATTGCAAGTGCTAAATTCATGCATGATTTTGGGGTGTCTTTGTGTCATTGTATTATCCTAGACCTTCCCATGTCACTTGATCCAAATAATTTACTACAAGGGCTCCCCATCATTCACTTTGATGTTATGTCACCGTCAAGGTTTGGCGTATTTCCTCGGCGACACCCGGAGAAGATACGATGGTTCGAGACTGAAGCATGCTTTATCTTTCACACAGCTAGCACTTGGGATGAGGAATCAATTACTATCGAGGGTAAAAAGGAAATATGTGCGGTGAATATGCTCGCATGTCGATATACTAGCGGAAATATGCTCCATTCGATGGGTGGCATTGATTTAAAAAGCACGCCAGGAACTGTCAAAAATGATGGAAACGACAGTCTTTTGTATTACTACCGTTTTGAATTGCTCGAAGACAAGAATGTCATCACCCACCAATGGGCACTATCCGCTATTCCTTTCGAAATGCCAATACTCCCGCGTCCAAATTCAATGGGAGAGCCAGAATACATATATGGGTGTTCGTCACAGGATTCAATGTTCGGGTCCGTGACAGGCGAGCCAATGAAGATAAATTGTCTTGTCAAAATGAATGTGAAGAAGTTGATCAATCGTGGTCTACTGGACAGCCTTGATTCCATCAATGGCTGCGTCGATGAAAGAAACATTCAAGAAATTCATGAAAGCACTGACCCCAATGACCCTATTACTGTATTTACAGCCCCTCCAGGGTGGTATGTACAAGAACCTCGGTTCGTTCCTCGAAGTAACGCAATCTGGGAAGATGATGGATATATCATGACTTTCATGTTTGACGAGTCTCAGCTGAATGAGAAAGGAAAGGCCCCAGCAACTGCGAAAAGCGAGCTATGGATAATTGATGCACGAAACATGGAAAATATTGTTGCCAAGATTCTACTTCCACAGCGAGTTCCATATGGTTTTCATGGTAACTGGTTTTCTCGAAATGAGATTGAGGAGCAAAGACCCTTCAAGACGAGTCGTAATGAACAGTGGGAATTGTGATGCAGTCTTACTCTATTAAATTCCTTGACCGAAAGATATCATGAATTAATCTACTATTCATCATACAGTGGCAAGCTGCCTTGATTTTTTTTTGATCTCACGCTTTTAAAGCTGAATAAACTGATAATTCACCTCGTAGCTACTGACAACGAATCTGTTACATACTTCATCAAACAATAAAATTTTCATCACAACGATCTCAGTCCGTCTTTGTTCTTTCTTCACGCATTGGAGTCTAAATTAAATTCAAAAGTTTCACATCCTACGAGAAAAGTACCGTTAGAAGCCATATTAGCCTGAATAGCCAAGGATGAAGAAGCGAAAAAGCGAATTCTTTTGGTCGACAGCTAAAACCAGTCTGTAAACCATCGGTTTGAAGAATTCTAATGTACGGAATAAACTTTTAAAATATGTATCTTGAGATTAATTGAGGTAGCGTAATCTTGCGTCGCTTGTACAGAGTTTGAATAACGAATCATCTGAGGCTCTTCCCAACTATTGTAAGGGCAATGTAATGGGCAATCAAACTGGCGAACACCTAAATTAAGAAAATTGTAAGGGCCTGGTGTCCAAAATACAAGATCGATCACCGATTGTTTGATCAATTTGTCAGCGATCGATCTCGACGATCATCGATATGCATTCGATGGCCCCACGTCATTCATTTTTCATGACGTCTCCAAATTCAGATACAATCCTACTAGAGTTGAATGTATTTAAGCTCTGATGAGCTCGACTAAACACAGGTTTATTTTAGAAGATCATAAACCTACACCAATTCGGGAATTCAAACACAAAATGCCTTTCAATGTAGGTTATATTAATCTCCTTGCGAACCACACTTTGAAGTGTGTCTATTGCTAACTAATAATGACTTGTTCAGACACCTACATCCAACAGTGAGCAAGAGAAGAATCATATTGATTCACCCAACCAGCTCGGATCCTTTAAACCATTCGGAAATCATCAATCTCAACACAGCCCAGGAAATGACCGGGGATTCATTGGGAATTCCAACTGTGCTATGTTCGCAGGCCTCCGTCATCAGAAGCGTGACTCTTTAGAGGATTCGACTTTGAGGGAACGGAGAAATAGCTGGGAGGAACAGAACCCCAATAGTGGGTTCATAGCGCATGCATGGGAGAAGCTTGTCAAAGAGAAATAGAAATGATTTCAACATGTTGTCTTTGACTATTGGCATGTATTACTATCTCGACATTGCACAATAATATAAATTTCATAGCTCATGAGCTTGTCCTAGTGGGAGGATTATCTTTCGTACTACGCTCCGAAACCTCGCTAGTGACGGGCGCAAATTTCTTCTGTATATTTGAATAGGTAGGTGGTATACAAATACTGCTATTGAATTGCCATCGCTTTAGCTGCATGTAGCTGCGATAGGCAGTTTGTTCATTCAAAGTTTCAGGGTTGGGCTAGTAATTGCGTCCCTTTCAAAACCCGAAGCTACCTTTGTGGTGTCATTGTTGACTTCTATCTGTACACCCGAATTTGATGGCCCAAAAACAACAATCGCATCCACCGCAACTCCAATATAGGAGAAGCAGAAGGCCTAGCCGCTGAGGCTTAATGCGGGAAGAAGCCACCACTGGGGAAGACAGCTCTTGCGCAAGCTACTAAAATCATAGAGCTATATTGTACGGTATTGAAGGAAAAGAAGATATGGAGGGGAAAAGGATTAGTGGTGAATGTAAGGCGATTACTCTGTGGCGTTCCTTGGCCATGCACATTGCATCACAGTCACAGAACGAGGGGTAAACCCTACCAAACACGTTTGATTCGGCTGTAATCAAATTTGAAGTCAATACAATATAAGCCGAGCAAGGCTGAGAGCCGATGAATAAGAACTCCATGAAGTGTACATAGTTGTCACATACTAATCAGAATCTGAAACACTACCTTCGAAAATTACATGAAGGTGGTATCATCTATAGCGACGAAAAGATTAGAAATTTTCTAATCTCATTATGTAGTAGCAAAGAAATTGGTTGGGAGATCAACCTCGGTCAACTCGGGAGTTGGCGGTGGTTTCATATATACAAGGCTGGATGTACAGATAGGGACTTGGATCGTTAATCGAACTACCATGTCAAACAAAAGAGCCTGAATAACAAAGGAAGTGGATTTCTTGAAAAGAAAATACCGACATTAGAAGAGACTCGGAGTATTGTCTATTAGTTCATTCCAAATTAGGATCAGTATTTGTAGAGGATGTCTCTGTAACTATGAGTTCTGACCTTCGGGGTGCTAGAATAGAACAGGGTGAGCTGAATCAGGATGTGCTCTTCAGCAACCAATTCAAGCAGCAGTGTGTATATCCACCCAATGGTGTGATTACCGATACCTCGAGATACGGACATGCGTGAACTGTTTCAGGGCTGTTGGTCATCGGCGCAATGGTAGGCTAGAAAGTGGAGGAACAAGTGCGGAGATTTAAGAAAAACAGGTAAAAAAGTGGCAGTACGGAAGTAGCATGTTTGGTCAAAAGATGTCATCATGTGCCAATCGAGGCTGATGAATTACTATCATCCAATGGAATAGTTCTTGTCTTGTCTACATTGTAAGTCGAGTTTTCTTACCATGCAGGGGTGACAGACTCTTGCGCATATAAGCCAAATACCCCGGCGAAATCATGCAGAAGCTTTGATAATTTTGAATCAGGTCGGACAATAAAGCCCTATTCGGGAATTAATTATCTAATTTAGCTACTGTAGAGAAGATATGTTGAGTGGTTCTAACTAGACCGTACATTACTAATGTACTTACTGTAAACCACGGCTCCACTTAGTTCGGGGTATATCCGATATGCATTATAAGAACCCACATCAGTGAAGTTATATATACTAACCAGTTAACTGTCGGTTTACACTTTCTAGATAGCGTCTAGAGACTGCAAGACAAAGGAATTGATATACTTTGCCATTATTCACTAGACTTTTACTTCTCATGCCCTGAATTGCCTAGCCTCCTTTATGGAATACACCCCCTCGCAGTAGCTCTCTAGCCAAGACCCTTGACCATTTATCGGACTACCGACGGGCAAAGAATCGCAAACGATCTAAAATACAGTCGCCAAGATTCACAATCCCACCCTCTCCGCCAGGACTTTCTGCACGAAGATTAAATTCCTCAGCGGCTAGATAAGCCATAAAGCCCGCAATCCCTTGTGGTGACCTCTTTTGCTAACCATATATGGGACTAGGCTTGCTATAGACAATCGCTATTTCTGCACATCTTGTGTTGGCGATGGGAATGTTACAATCATAATTGCTTGGTATCTTGGCATTTCCTTGGTCACTTAATCAAACAAACATCGTTGGCTAAAGCGCTGATGTACTCTGTTTAATCTAATGATGCTCCGTCGGTGTTAAGGATATCCCATCATTCTCATAATGAAGTTGCAATGATAGAGGAGGAGTTGAGTCCGGAATACCGGCGGCGAGGAGTATCTCACCAATCTCTCTGTACATATAAGAGGGAGCTTCTTCTCCCGAAGTTGGAAAATTCATTCAGCATCTTCTTTAGGGGTTTCAGAGCAGCTTATTCAGATTTATATCATTTCTAACTCCAAGAATGGGTTTCCTCAAGGTCCTCGCTACATCTCTTGCGACTCTTGCAGTCGTCGATGCCGGTACTCTCCTTACCGCCAGCAACACCGACGCAGTTATTCCTAGCTCCTACATTGTTGTTATGAACGATGACGTTAGCACCGCTGAGTTCAAAACGCACCGTGAATGGGCTGCAAATGTTCATACTCGTCTTTCTCGCCGTAAAAATGGGGAGACTGGACCAGGAAAGCATTTCGAAATCAATGGTCTGAAAGGATATACCGCTAGCTTCGACGAGAATACTGCTAAAGATATTGCCAATGACCCGGCGGTATGTTCATTCTTTACAAACTTTTACTTATCAGGACTGCTTTTTGTTGCAATCTGACTCGAGATATAGGTCAAGTACATTGAACCAGACATGATTGTGAATGCGACCGCGAACGTGGTTCAATCCAATGTTCCTTCATGGGGTCTTGCTCGCATATCTAGCAAGAGAACTGGTACCACCAGCTATACATATGATTCTACTGCCGGTGAGGGCGTAGTATTCTACGGCGTCGACACCGGTATTGATATCTCACACTCCGACTTTGGGGGCCGTGCTAAATGGGGTACCAACACTGTTGATAATGATAATACCGACGGTAATGGACATGGCACCCACACTGCGTCTACTGCGGCCGGTAGCAAGTACGGTGTTGCAAAAAAGGCCACTCTCGTCGCTGTCAAGGTCCTTGGTGCCGATGGTTCTGGCACTAACTCAGGTGTCATCTCTGGTATGGACTGGGCTGTTAAAGATGCAAAGTCCCGCGGCGCCAACGGAAAGTATGTTATGAATATGTCTCTCGGCGGCGAGTTTTCCAAGGCTGTAAATGACGCCGCTGCCAATGTTGTAAAGTCCGGTATCTTCCTCTCCGTTGCCGCTGGTAATGAGGCCGAAAATGCGAGTAACAGCTCCCCTGCTTCTGCTGCGGAAGTATGCACTATCGCGGCCTCTACCAGCACAGATGGCAGCGCTTCATTCACAAACTTCGGATCCGTTGGTAAGTGCTCTACATCCCCATGGCTTCAAGAATTTTAGTCAAACCGGTGTATTGACTGTACAACTACAGTTGACCTCTATGCTCCTGGGCAGAGTATCACGGCTGCATACCCTGGCGGCGGCTCAAAGTCCCTATCTGGAACCTCCATGGCCGCTCCACATGTTGCTGGTGTCGCCGCATATCTGATGGCTCTCGAGGGCGTGACAGCTGGTAACGCCTGTGCCCGTATCGTCCAGCTTGCTACCTCGTCTATCTCCAGGGCTCCCTCTGGCACTACAAGCAAGCTTCTATACAATGGCATCAACGTCTAATGAATATCCTTATGGGGCAGCGGATGATTTAAGCATGCCGCTTTAAATACCCATATCTATATTCTTAGGTGGGCTTTCACAAAGTGAATCTTGTTTATGAGTGTCAAAATATCAGTTCATTAGTGCAGCTCAGCTTACTATTGTTGAAGTTTGCAGAGATATTCTTTGAATGCATAAAATATTTTGTTAACTTGATAACTTCTCACCACTGTAAGAAGGATCTTTATTGTTCAACAATACAGGACGAAGACATCAAATATATGATATTATCATCTAATTGTGTCATTGTTCGGACAATGAGCAAATTTTGAAGCGTATCAGAGTAGTGTAGACCCTTTGAAACAGAGAAAAATCACTATATATGATAATACAGAAATTGGATCCACCCCTGGATCTGCTGGATATACCCGCGGATACCCCCTGTCCATTCATGGGCCGTCCATGATGGGTAGACTTCTCAAAAATCTGTCCATGGACCGCCCAGTCAGACATGATGCTTTTGTCACATGACATCGACGTATTGTCAGAACCAAAGAATGTGCCAAAAATACGCCATTCGTATGTATTTTATGTCTGATACGTATACAATTAAAGTTCGTAGAATTTCGACAACATCGGAATTTCTGAAATTCGCAATTGAAGATCAAGCTTGCCTAAGAGTACGTCAAAAATGGCGAACACCATACGTCCAGCCCAATACCCCGATTTCCATGTTATGGGGCGCAGGACTGGAACCCAGGCCGATCTGCAGCAACAAGAATTCCTCACTCACTGTCCCCCAGACCTTCCACCCCGCCACCGAATTGTTGTACTTTTGGGAGTAACTGACGACGATCAGCTTGCCAATCCGACTCTGGATGGCTGGTTTGTGTCAGATTTCTATCTATTCTACCATCTTCTTGCGCCCGTGGCACCCCGAAGTGAGTGTCTTGGGTCTTCCGCTCCTATCTAGCATAATCTAACCAGAAGATGTTTAGAGCCACCTAATCAAATTTGGTTAACGTCTGAGAATCCCGAAGAACTCGTAAACAAATATACCGAATACTTACACGGAGACTCGAATGGCGAGCGGCGAGTGGTGCTAGACCGCCAGATGCTCCCAGAAATAGTGGAAAGCAGAAGACTACGTGTAGTGCCACGAGAAGCTCTTCTTGAGCGATTCCTGAATACGCTCCGTGAGCAGGCTGCCGAAGCAGTCCGGCGTGAGGAACATCTTGTCGTCCTTATTTTTGGCCATGGAGATATCCATCATGGAGTCTGTGTTGCCAGTTCCACTTTGCGCATGATGGATCTTCGGAGACTACTAGACAATACGCCACACGTAACTATTTTCACAACCTCGTGCTATTCTGGGGGGTGGCTAGTCTCCCCAAACGTCAAAGGCCGGTTGCTGAATAGCACAGCAATAACTGCAGCTGGCGAAGACAGTGTATCGTCATCCTGGGCACAGAGTGAGAGCGTGGGCCGGGCGAGTGGTAATCTGGCCGCAACTGGAATACTGCGTTGTTTGATAGAAGCTGAAGTGGAACAAAAGAGAACTCAGGAACAGGCTCAACTCATGCAAACCGGTGTTTCAGGGGGGGATATCGTTTCTACAATGAGACATCCGACATATATACAGTTCGCGAAGTGCATCTACGAGTCCGTCAAGGGAATGGGCCTGTTAGGGAGCAAACAGGAGATTTATTTTTCGGTGGAGAACGATGAATGGGAAATGAGCTACCAGCCACGTCTTGGGCTGCCACTTTCTTCCTACCAAGAAAAATGGGAATCGTTGCGGGCAGTCAGCCCTTCCGCATCCTCTGGGCATACTACGCCTGCTTCTAGAACTGGTGGACGGCTAGTAAAGCGATTAAGATATCTCGCGGAAGAATATCTCGCGTCACATCCAGGTGCGGATAGTCTATCCCCCAATGTGGCTCTGCATGGAGATTTGCGGAGAATTCTTCGAGGCGAAACTCCTGTTCGGGAAGTGAATAATCTCATAGAGATCACAGCGTATCGACTCGGCTCCATGTATGAAGCAGACTATCTGAGACGGGAGATCGGTATCCAATATCCTTCGATTTTTGACATGAACACCCAAAATGTACTCGTCAGCCTGCCACCGACAACCCTGCCGATGAGGCGGAAGACATGGGATCTTTTGACAAGTTATGACATCAATACAACCCCAGTGGGGATCAGACTACAATACGGCAAACCTCTTCAGTATCTGACTCTCGCACTCACTGAGACGTCCTCATCGTGGAACGTGATTGAGTCTCGAGTCCAAGCAATGGCTTCCAAAAAAAAGGCCTGGTTCAGATTTATCTACCGAGCCTGGCAAGGGAATCGAGTTGCACATGACAAAGATGTACAGACCAGTCAACGAGCCTTCTTCGAGGCATTCAAAAAGATAGGAAAATAGTCTTTGTCTCCGTTATGCTCCGTCCGGTGATATCAATATGATTTCACCATATACTACTATGATCCTGATAGTGTTTGTCTCGATTTGTCTCGGTTGTTTTAGTTTCAGCTTGGTTTTGCTGGGTTTTGCTCTGGTTAGCTCAATCTATAAAAATAAAAAAAATATAAATAATTGATTATTTATAAATATAATATAATAGTTATTGATTATATTAATTATAAATTAATTATAAATAATAATAATTCTATAAATCTAAATATTATATTTATAATTTCGGAAAACTTCCGATCGAAACAATTTTATACAAATATTGTATATTTTTACTATAAATAATATAAATATATATATTGTAAATATTGAATATAAAATACATAGTTTAATCAATTGAATATAATCGAAAATAAATTGAAAAACTAAAAAAATTAATAATATTGAAATATTTATTAACTGTCAGAAAAGATTTTTATTGTTCCAGAATTTCCGGATTTTCTGGATTTATATATTTCCAGATTTTGAATCCAGATTTTATTATTGATTATAAAAGATTTATTGCTGGTTTACTGTATTATAATTAGATTATTAAAAAATATTGTAATTATTTATATATTATTAGATAGTAAAATTATATATATATTTATTTTTTCAAAAATATTAAAATAAATACTGTACAATATATTTAAATATTTCAGAATAGTATTTCAAATTTATATTTCAGATAACTGAATTCTATATACTGAAACTGTAATATATATATCTATAATTCTAGAATTATAGTAAAATTATTCAAATATATAGATTCTGGGTTTTCTGGATTATCAATTTGTACTGAAATCTTTTTTTAAATATCGGAATTTTTAGATTGATTAAATAATTTTTAAAATAAAATTATAAAATTATTATTATTTTTATATAATCAATATTATTTCTAACTATAATTTTATTCTGTCAGATAATTTTGTTTTCAATTTTATAAATATTAAATAAACCCTAAAAATTTTATCAAAAAAATTGCACAAATCTATATTTTTTGTTAAATAAATAATCAAAAAAAACAAATCAGTTATAAACAATAAATTATTTCAATATACAGATTCGAATATTTAGAAAATTATATATTTTTATTTAGATATATTTTGAAAATTGTTACTTACTATCTAATTTTTTTCTGAATTGATTTATTTTTTATAAAATCAATACAGAAAATACTATTCTAGTTAATATTAATATATCTATTATTAAATAAAAAATTCTATAAACAGAAATATCAGATTAAAAAATCTTTCTATAAAAATCTAATTCAATTATTTTCAAATATTTAAAAAATTCCCGATTATTTTTGTTTATAAATCTAATAAATTATAATATATATATATTGATTATTGAATATTGAATATTGAATATTGAATTGAGATCCTGGAACTACTATCTTGGTAGATTACGGCTACTGTACAGATATTCTGAATATCTGAATATCTGTATATAACCGAACGGATATTTATTTATCTATTTGTATATAATACTACTAGCCGAATATAATATCAAAAAATACAATTTTATTTTTCAGATTTTATATAGTAGTATATTCTACTGAAATCAATTTTCTACAGTTGATCCGAAAAGAATTTTATCGCCGCAACTACAAACAAAAAAATCTGTTCTATTTTTTATCAGAACAGTGAAATTCTGATTGAGAAAATCTATAAATAAATATTACTGTTATTTTTTTTGTCAATATCTATATTGTATCAGAAACAATATTATCGGAATACAATAGATACAATTACAAAACCGGATTGATTTAATATTTCGAATTTCGAATAAATTATACAATTGTATCAGTTTATATCAGTAGTATAACAATCTATAATAATATCAATAAATATAATTAATCAAAATATTTGGAATAATATACTATAAATATATTTTTCCGACTAAAAATAGAAAAAGAATTGGGATTCTCTATTATCAGTACCAGAAAATAAAACAGATAATATCGGTCTGAAAACAAATAAAAAAAAATATAGCCGACCAGATCCAAATATTTTCAGTCAATATTGTATTTTCAATCTAAAAAATTATTTATATTAGATACTATTAACTATTTACAATATTTCAACAAAATATCCAAATTTTCTGTTTTTTTAGTTCTGATACTAAATAGATTTTATTGTTTTTTTTTCTGATATAATTCAAAATTACTAAATATTTTTTGATAATTCTGGAAATTATATAATCAAATATATTTAAATAATAAAATAGTTTATACAATTTATTGAAAATATAAATCTGATTACTACAAAAATAACTATATTAGAATAGAAATTTCCGATTTTGTATCTGTTAAATCGATCGGTACAGAACAAAATCAAAAAATTTTTGTTGAAAAAAATTAAATCTATTTATAATTATAGTAATATAGTTTTTTATAATATTATATATTAGTTTCTGTATAACTGTAAACAGTTTTTTACTGAAACAGAATATTTTACAGTAGTTATATATTACGCAGTGCAAACTGGTCACTGTAAGCTGATCCTTCGTGGTCCTAATACGTACCTCAAGTCTACCGTCTCGCAACAGTACCGTCGCTGTTCTTCTTAAATCTTATACGGGCTCGGGTCTGTAGAGCAAATCTTGTAGATGTGTCAGTTGATATATACCAAGTAGATCAGTCCGAAGAGTTTCTCTACTTGTAGAATATATCTGAATATTATACTATACTATACTATACTATAGTATATTATACTATAGTAATATCGGCTATAGTAATCAATATAATTACCGATAGTGGTGATGTCACTAATCGCCATATGGAATCTA
>Ga0102593_1000410_pt1 | contig 81706 bp, 74 predicted proteins | sample AraplaCol_mMS_r2_2_FD_76862 | JGI IMG/M metagenome (GOLD analysis project Ga0102593, IMG submission 76862) | Arabidopsis root microbial communities from North Carolina, USA - plate scrape MF_Col_mMS_r2 (SPADES assembly) (version 2) | ecosystem: Host-associated > Plants > Roots > Endosphere... | reverse complement strand
CCTTCGCGCTTGAGCTGGCGTATGTTGTGCGCCGACATCTGCGGAAAGGCAGCAAGGACGGCAGCGGCCGCCCTTCTTGCGCTCGCGGTTTCCTCACCGGTATTCGTTAGTACACCTTCCGAGGCAGCGGGCGACACCCGCAGCCTCAAGCTTTATTTCATCCATACCGGCGAAAAAGCCGTCATCACGTACAAGCGCAACGGCAAGTTCGATCCCAAGGGTCTGGAGCAGCTGAACCGCTTCCTGCGCGACTGGCGCAAGAACCAGCCGACGAAGATGGACCCGCGCCTGTTCGACCTGATCTGGGAAGTTTATCGCCAGAGCGGTTCGCGGGATTATATTAACGTCGTCTGCGGTTTCCGTTCACCGGGTACCAACGAGATGCTCCGCGGCCGCTCGCGCAACTCGGGCGTTGCCGAAAAGAGCCAGCATATGCTCGGCAAGGCGATGGACTTCTTCATTCCGGACGTCAAGCTTGCGACATTGCGCGGGATCGGCATGAAAATGCAGGTCGGCGGCGTCGGCTTCTATCCGAAATCGGGCTCGCCCTTCGTGCATATGGATGTCGGCGGCGTCCGCGCTTGGCCGCGCATGAGCCGCGACGAACTGGTCCGGCTTTTCCCGAACGGCAACACCATTCATATCCCGGCTGACGGCAAGCCGCTGCCCGGCTATCAGCAGGCAATGGCCGACTATAAGCGCCGCGTCAGCGGTACGCAGATAGAAATCGCCAGCGCTTCCGAATCGGCGCCGAAGCATAAGACGCTGTTTGCTGCGCTGTTTGGCGGCGGAGCGGACGAGCAGGAAGACGATTCGGACGATTCGACGCCTGTTGCCGTCGCCAAGGCAACGCCGCCGAAGGCAGCGCCCGAGCCTGCTCCTGTCGAGCCGCAGCAGACCGAAGTCGCCGATCTGAACGCGCCGGTGCCGCAGGTTCGCCCGGCATTCAGCAATCAGCCGGCCGGCAGCGACGTGGCGAGTGCGCTCGTCGCACCGCCTTCGGGTAATGCCGCGCAACAGGCCCTTGTCGCGGCGCTTCCGGCCGATCAGGCCCAGCCGCAGCAATTCGCCGATCTCAGCGCCTATAGCATTCCGGTCCCCTCACTACTCGGCCAGCGCCGCGCGCCGGGCGATGCTGAGCTCGCATCGACCGATCCTGACATGCTGACCGGAATGCCGGTTCCGACGCCGGTCGAACGCCCTGCCGTCGCCGAGAACCTTCTGGCTGCGGCCAATGCCGATCCGGAAGCAGAGGCCGACGAGGCAGATCAGGACGGCGGACTATCTCCCGCCGTCGCCGATGCGCTCGACCAGCAGAACAAGGGTGGAGAAAACCAGGTCGCCGGGCATGCGCCTGAGATGACGGTGGAGCAGGCAATCAACGCCGCGATGACGCAAAAGGCGCCTGCCGCAAAACCGCCGCTTGAGCTCGCAGCCTTGGCGCCCATGACCAAATCGGCAAGCTTCGGCGACGGCTTTGATGAACCGGCCGCCGAAAACGCCGTGGCGCAGGGCCTGCCCACCAAGGGCGGCCGCCCGACGCACAAGGAAGCCGCCGCGGCGGACGCCAGCCGCGCGACGGTTCGCACCGAGCCGAAGCTGACGCAGAAGATGATTTCGCAGTGGGCGCTGACCAATGCCCGTCTGGAAATGGCCTCCAAGCAGGTGAAGGCGCCACGTTTCGTCAGCCAGACGATGCGCGCGCAGCCGACTACCGTTTATACCGAAGGTTTCAACGTCAAGACCGCTTCGGTCGACCCGGCCCGCTTCAGCGGCACGGCTGTTAACTTCATGGAAGTGCGCAAGTTCAACACGAACTGAGCCGGCCATCATGAAATATCGAAAACCGTCGGGGCGATCCGGCGGTTTTCCTTTTTGGCTGCTTCGACCAGCGGCGGACAGCCATTATGGCTGTGCAGCCTAAAGCGCGTCGCAGCAAACTTGATTCATGCGACGCGCTTCAGCTCTTTGTTTTGATGCATATCGTTATCCCGGAACCGCTGCACACTTCCGGGCGACGTGCATTGGGCAAAAGAAAAGCCGCCGGGCGGTCCGGCGGCTTGTCGACATATCAGCAATGAAGGGCGGATCAGCCTTCCGGCGGCGACTCGATCATGCCGAGTGCGTGCAGGTAGGTGTCGAGGATCGCTTCCTCTTCCATGCGCTCCTGCTCGTCCTTCTTGCGCAGCGCCACGACCTTCTTCAGAATCTTGGTATCGAAGCCTATTCCCCCTCCCTCGAAACTATGCTCCGATAGTTCGCCGTTTGCTCAACCGCACCAAATGGTGTTGCGCGTTTAAGACTCGTTCCCTGTTCGATCCCCCGGAGGGATAAAGGATCGAACCCGCCGGAGGCGTGATGTTCCCCGTCCCGATAGCCTTGGCAGGCCATGTAAGGAGACGGATGTCACCGTAGGGGAACGGCTTTAGCCGTTGACATCTGTCTCTGTCATGGCAGGCTTGATGTCGGGAAAGAAAAAAGCATGCGGCAAGGCCGCATTCCGCTTGCTTAAAAATCAAATTTTTAACACGGCAGACCTTGGCTTGCTCCTTTGTTGGTGTCAATCGGCTCGGAATGTTGGCCCCTCATTGGCATCCAGTATTCACTAACCTGTAGCCGATCAGCGCTGAGCCTGGCCGGGGTTGCAGAGGGTAGGCCAAGTGCGGTTGATGGGTGTCTTCGGCTTTAGCTATGGGTGCGGTTTTTTGCGCCGGGCCTCGTTTCAGGTTAAACGATCTCGCAGTAATGGTTTATGCAGTCGGGGCGAGCCGTCGTCATCTGGCATCACCAAATACAGTCGGCCGTTCTCCGAAGGCAAACTTCGTGTGACGATAATCGAGTAGCGCTCGTAGAGCCTACTGATCAAAGGCAACAGGAACTGGCCCGTTGCTGCGCGAACGGCTGATCGCCGCGTCCGATGAAGATGTGGAGGCGTTAAGGTCATCCACCGTCCGGCCTTGCTTGCCGTCCCGCGTCTCTGTTTCCTGCCGATTGTTCGTCGACGACGTTAGAGACGGGGCCGTTTGTGCTGTTGCGAATTAGAGGACGGGCAGTCGCGATGGCCAAGTGGCTCTTGCCTGTTCCGGCCGCCGACGACAACAACGTTATCCTTCTCCGCGACGAAGGTGCCGGTGGCCCGCTCATGACGGGCGTATCCGCGAGGGCGAAGTCTTCCATGTCTTTTGCCGACGACAATTTGGCTTGATGAGCTAATAGCGAATGGAGCGTGCCTGCGTCTGGGCGAACTCCGCCTGCTTGAGATTGTCGACGTTGCGTCGGCTGTCCTGTCGTTTGGTGCCGTTTCCGAGCACCTCATCGTAGGCGCTGTGCATTTTTTATCCACTCACTTCAAGTTTCCTTCCATCCCTAAGAAAAAGACGGAAGGTTAGACTACACTTTGGGGGGGTGAATTGGCGGCCGGTCAGCCTTAGAAGGCAATATTTCCACGCCGAGCGGTTCTTCGTGCTCGGATGTTTTCGAGGGTGATTCGCGTGCGATGGCCGTTCACGGTCTGAGACACGGCCTTGGCTCTCAACTATAGATTGGTTTTATTTTTTTTGAGAATTCCTTTGGACAATCATCGGACAGCTACGCTTGATCGCCTGACCAGCAGGGTTTTCCAAGGAATTCTCAAAAAAATAATTTAGCTCTACCAATGCGTTAGCGCGGTGCACTCAGGTTGACAGGTCCAAATTCGTCATGTCCCAATCGCCCGAAATTGGAGACAGGCGATGCGGGATGATGACAACCTTGAGAGTTCGACCGGCGATCATGTCGCGGTTCTGGATGTCCCGATAACGCTTACCCACCGGAACGGCACGGTTCCTACCAGGACCCTATTGCCGACGGCCGTTCTTCGGCTCCGTGGCGAGATGATTTTCCCGAGAGAAACGTTCGATTGGGGAGTTTCACGGATATTCAAAGCTTCGCACCCTGTCCGGAGGCGCGAAATGGCAGTCGCAGCTCGGCTCTATCTTTGTTCACTCAAGTATCCGGAAATAGACTTCACGGACGAGACCGACATCGACCAGTTGGTGTGGACCTACCTTTTTCACCGACTTTATTCACCCTCTGACATAGCAGAGCGCATTTTCCCCACTTGGGATCAAGTCGTCTACGAGGTCGTTGTTGAGGAATTTCGGATCATACGCGCCTTTGCACACTTCTGCCGGAAGCTTCCGGGATGCGACAGTGCGCTTGGGCTCGCTCTATCGGGAAATTCCGAGGTATTTGATTATGAACTCCCAGAGCGCCGCAATGACTTTTTCTCGCATCTAAGTGTCCAGCGAGAGAGATGGAAGAGACTTGCCGGGCTCGATCCAGTATTTCCGAAGGACCTAAAACGCTTTGGGGGCTCTACGCCAAAGCGAAGTCAGCCCCGAGAAATGACGCCCCATCCGGATGAAGTGCGTGTTCAGATCGATGCCGAGCACAACATGATGTTGAAGGCCCTTTGGATTTTGCTCTACGGGACTGGCATACGTATCGCGGAAGCCTTGAACCTTTGGACCTGCGACGTCCTACCGAGTTCATACAGTGTTTCACTTTGCGGATACCGCACCCATGGCCAGCCGCTCATTATCCTGGCTCATCCCGTAGACAGTACGTACACCGGTAAACTCTCTCCTTCGTTGAGCCAGCCGACCCGTCGGATGGTGCTGCGTCAGATGGACCCAAATCTGGACGCCAGACCTCTACTGCACGACGGCCGACGCCTTGGGTGGAAGGGGATGTCGGAGGGAAACAGTGAGCGACGGTACAGTTGGGCCTTTTGGAACGACCTTGCTCTCGCACAGGAGTTTGAGAGTTTGGTCAGTTCCATCCTTGCTATCCACAAACACTCGGGTAGCGACCGTCGACATCCATTTTTCTTTTGTAATCCCGACCCTCTCACAAAATTTTACGGGGACATGCTGCGATACCAAAATGCGTATGGGGGCTGGCAGCGCTCTTGCAAGCGGGTCGGAATCCCAATTGGGGAGGAGGGAATCGCCCCTCACTCAGCAAGGCATTTCTGGAAATGGCGGTCGGAACATGTGCTCGGGCTTTCTCGACAAGACCGGCAGTTGGGCCTGCACCACCTTAGTATAGGAAGCCAAGACGACTACGGCCTTCGGGCGGAAGCTCTCTACCACAAACTCGCGGCGTGAGGGACTACAATGCAACTAGATATGGCAGACGCAAAAAACTGCTTCTATAGCGCCGAAGATGGCGGCTCTGTCACGAACAACTCTGACCGAATCATCCTCAACCGAGTGCCAACGTCCCAGGAGATGATCGCTTTATTCGAGGAGTTTGACGAAAAATTCCGTCGGTCTCTCTTTCAGTTACTTTCGATGCCATGGGGCGAGATCGAACGTAAATACGGATCGGTCGGAAAGTTGAGAAGAAGTAATGCTACTGACAGAGCCGATCAGCTTTATGCTTTCGTGAGAGAGCCAACGAGGAACTACCTTTTGACAATTAACAGCAAGGCGCTTGCGCCCCTGCTGGGCGGCGCAACGGTAAAAGGAACAGTTCGCCGCAAGTTCACGAGTATGGGCAAATCACCGGACGAGGTGGTCGGAGAGATGAGTCGGTATCATCAAATTCAGTTGATCGAAAATTTGGTCGAAGGCGATCTCGACGCACTCCTGCGGGTCTCTCCGAATTCGCTCCTTGGATGGAATGAGCTTTCGACGAACGTAAAGACAATGTCCGACGTCGGAACGTTCCTGTCTGGCTTAGCGCTGGAAGTCGAAAATTTTGTAACCTCTCAAAGAGTAGGTGGGGATGGAACCCGGGGCAGCGGTCGTCGCTATGCAGCCTCATGGTTTGGACAGTTCTTAGCCCTGAAGGGTGTCTGGCTGTTTCCACTGAACTACTGTGCGTCAGTGAAATATTTTTATCCGAACAGACTTAGACCGATCCTTGCGTGGATGACCGTACCGGAAAAAGCACAACCCCTCGCAGACTTGATGACGACTATCGATGCAGACAGGAGTAAGAGTAGCCTCGGGTACTGTTTGAATGCCCTCATCACAGCTGGCCTATCTAGTGATATGTGGCGGGAACATCGCCTTTGCACCGCGCCTCTGGAGCTAATGAAGCGAGTGAATGCGCGAGAAACAGCACGCTTCAACCAAAACTTTTCAAGCTCCCTCAATCGTGTGTACCGTGCTCTAGTCGATGCCTTCGAGGCAAAGATGATTGAGCGTCCTGAGGCGTCACTCTTTTTACGGCACAAGCGCTTAAACGCTGCTTCTACTAGCGGGCTTCGATGGTGTAGCGATCCTAATGTCAGGAATACTCGACGTGCTCGACAAATATTGGGGCGAGAGATAACGTCTGTTCCTTGTTACGTACGACGTATTGGTCAAGAACTTGAAGAAACTCTGAAGCATTTCAAAGTAATTCACGTCTCGCAAATAACTGACGCATTAAGCGTGTTTCTTATTTACGTGATGAGTCTCAATGAGAATGATGCTCCCAAGTCCCTCGTTAACATTGATCGTGAGCGGCACATCAACAATCTCACCGAACATGGTGCAACCTTCAGGAATTTCTTGATAGACCACTACAGCGAGAGTGGTCGCGACGTTGGGGGTCGCGCAATGGGCGCATTGGAGAAAGCATGGCGAATTTCCAGCCACCTGCACGGTTTCGGTAAAACCTTTGCCAATCCAGTCGATGCCTCAAACGATAACCCTATTGAATATCGAAAGAGGCGTGCCAGATCGACGCGGGAAGCGATAATTGACGAGGTTTATCAGGTCATCCTTTGGGAGAACATTCGCGACGACTACGCATTCGCACGCACGCTCGATTTCCTCTACCGAACCGTTTGTCCACCCGGCTCCGACACGGAGGTTCGAATCTTTTGGCCGTGTGCGCCGCTTGTGCTCGAAAGTTGTGCTCGGTCGGCGACAAGAGGGAAGTCGGCTCGATACGCAGACAGTGGAGAAGGCGACGAACTGCGGTATGACTTCAAAAGCCGTCGGATGGTCAAAAATCTGGGGAAACATGCTGTCGCGGGCCGCCAGCAGGGCTTCATTCAGTCAATGAGTATTTACACAGAGGGCGAGCGACGGGAGGTGCCCACACTCCATGTCGCTTCTGCTAAAACGGGAGCGTACGATGTACCTTATGTCGACCCCGAATTTGCGAGCCGGTTCCTGGACTTTGTCGAATTGCAGGAGAGATACAATCCGGTCGATGGCCCAACCCTTGCGCTTGACACGCGACATCAGTCCGAAGATGGCGACGTCAGCAACGTCCCAGAGGTTTACATGGCCTTCCGCGAGCCCGGGTTGGGCTACTCAACTGCGATCTCGCAAGAAAGAGTAACCGGTTACTTGGCCGCGCTACTGACCCACTGTGAGCCGATTGTGAAAGAGGTGCTGGGCTATGAATATCCTTTGGTGCGTGATGGGAAGCCATTAATTGGACTTCACGCTTTTCGGGTGACGGCGAATACGCGGCTCCAGGCTCGCGGTGGAACACGCGAGGACGCTGCTAAACTGCTTGGGCATAAAAGTGTCGTGTACGCAGATTATTACAACAATCCGCCCTTAGTCGACAGTTACACGCGTATCGCAAACGCTGCAGCCTTAGATCGAGAGGTGACGCGACCGAACTCAAACGACTCGCTTCTACAGTATGCCGATGAACAAGAAGCGCTGTTTGGCGGGCCAACACGGGCATCTGTGCAGCTCAGAGAAGGAGCCGGCGGCGGAACACGCGTCGATTTCATGAACCATGGAATCTGCACAGGCGAATGCAGTACCGGGGGCCCTGTATTGAACGGCAGGCCCACCCCGGTATGGCGAAATCGCGCCTGCTCACAATGCCTCCATCGGGCCAGCGGCCCAACCTATCTCAAGCAGTTGTCTGTGCGTGTAAACTGCCTCGCATGGGAAATTCGCCAGTCCTACCGTCGAAGCGCTCAATTTAATGAAGACTTAGAAACTGCTCGGTCAAGAGGCCAGCCCATCAAGGCGATAGAAAGTGCCTTGAAAGCGGAGCAGACGCTTCGCTCGAACCTGGACCAGGAGCATCAGGCGGAAATATTCAACATAAAAAAATTTGAGCTTGCGGCGCAGGAGGTAGGCGACAACGCTATTTTCGGGCCATCATCTGGTCGCCTTGATCGCGATATCGTGGAGTTCAGAGAGGTGCATGAGTTTGAGCTTCTGCAATCACTCGTGAAGGACCTCGACCTTCAGCCGTCACTCCGGATCGATTTTGATCCGAGCATAGAGCTGGAGTGGGAAAGGATCATAAGCGCGGTCGCCAGGGCAAACAGGCTCGACGAAATCCTTTACGACGCAATCGGAACCAAACGACAAAAGCTGATAGCAACGGGCGATGCAATTCTTGATCGAGTTCACGAAGTCTCGGAGATGCAATTGCTCATCGACAAGGCGTTTGCGTCGGATAGCTACCCACCATTGGTCAAATGGAAGGCCGCGATACGCAGGCAGCTAAGCAACGCAGTACCGATGATAGGGCAACATTGATGGGAACGATTGACTACGGCAGTGCTCAGGTCGCATCAAAAGAAATACTGATGTCTCTTAGGGCCAAGGCAACTCATCCGACCCGGATCGCCACGTTGGACAGGCTTGAGGCCGCCGTCGTGGCTATTACTTCGGGCGAAGCGTTCCAGTTGGCGCGGCGGAACCAGAGGGATACGACTCGCTTCCGACCTTCGCGTAGGAAGATTATTGCGGAAGACATCGGCGAGTTTGTTCTTTTGAAGCAGTTTATCGAAGGTCCGAATACCAACTGGACTGGCCCTACAGCAGACTTCATCCGCCACGACGCGGACATGAAGCTTTATTTGGCTGCGGTCACCTTGGAAATGAACCCTCAAAGTTCCAAGAACAGCAAATCAAAGGCGAGTACGCTTTCCGGTGAGGTTGAGCAGATTATCGAGAAGTTACCTACGCTCTCTGATCAACTCGCGCTCCGTCGGGCTCTTGAGCGAGGAAAAAGTCAGGCGGGTGATGCGGATTTCGCGAAGTACATTCTCAAGCTTGTGGCGGCTATCGATTTGGATAAAATCGATAGAAAAAGGCTATCAGTCCCTGAGATATTAGCGCACGGAAAGGCGGGCCTCGGGCCCGCTCAGAAGGCTATCCTGGTTGAACTACTGCGGCGCATCACGCATCGAAGTGTCCTTGGTGAAATCGGTTTAGTTTATCGGCAAGGTAGGGTGAAGATGGCCTTCGGCTCTGGTTCCGAACTGATCAAAGACGATGAATTATCGCTGTTAGCTTCCCTCTGCGACTACAGGTTACCAGAAGGCGACTGAGTGTGTGACGACAATGTTTGGGAGATAAATGGCAGCCATACCGACAATTCATTGGCGGACGGAATGGTCAAACGTGTCGCCGATACATCGAGTTTCCTTTTCCGGCGCTCCAGGAGAACAATGCTTTGAAATTGAGACCGCTGCTAAAAATGAAGGCATCCTCATCGACGGAGACCGTTGGGCGACGACTGCGAACACCAAGCTGATGGAGTTCTTTCAGGCCGCAAGAGCAAGGGGCATATCGAATTCGACAGAGAAGAGGGTGGTCCGCTCAGTCTCCAGCGGCTTAAACTCGATCCAGACACGCGGGCGAAACTCGAAAGCCTGCCGAATTTTACCTTGTTCGAGCTAGCTGGCTCATCCCCTGTTCAGGCTCAAGGAATAATCGACGAGGAATGCTCGTCAGCTGACGCTGACCAACTTGGCCGGGATGAGGCCATACAGAGAACTGCCCACGAAAAGCTGAGCCGCATTTGTCAGGCTCTCCCTTTTGAGAATTTGCTCTCGTGCCTTGCACCTGTCGATCAATTCCTGCCGAAGAATTCCAGGCGCGATACCACAGGCAAGGGGAGGGGTCAGCAACACGTCGTCAGGGCCTTTAATGAACACGTTGGTCATGGTTCCCTCACACAGCTCGTCTCGCTCATTGAAAAGAATGACCTCGTCTGCGGCCTCTTGCGCAAACTCAGCACGCGCCGCTTCGTGGATAGATCGACGAGAGGTTCTATGTTGGCCGAGGGGGTCGCCCGATGCCAAACAGCTTTTAGCGGTGGCGACTGTCCATGTATTCTGATTGTCAGCGACCTGATCGAATGGCGTTCCGACAACGACTAGACCACCTGTGGCGAACAGCTCGACCCGAACCCGTGTCAGTTCGCGCGTGTTTATGTGGATTGGAAGCTTGGCATAGAGGTCGGCTTCGCTGAACCGGAAACCGAGTTCTTGAGCCGATGCCCGCATTCTTGCGATGTGACGGTCCAGTCTAAGCCCGCCACGTAGGGGTTCCCACCGAAAAATCTCTATTAACCGGTAAACTTATAGCCCGACTCATCCGTTGACTGGAACGACAATCTTTTGCGATTGGACGACGCAACGGGTGAAAATCGAAGCCTGTATGTAGCTTATAAGTTGCGACTCGCCCGCTTTTCTAGTGGTATCCCCTTCGGGCATAAAGGGGACAGAATTGGCGAAGAAACTGCGACTCCCGCTTGAACGATGGGAAATCGCCTTAGTGAAGGCGATGCTGGCCCGGGGCGGCTACAGCGATCAGGAAATCCTTGCCTACTTCACGCGGCCGACACGGTCAGTGAACCACCGCGTTATTTCGGAGATCAGGACAGAGGCCAAGCACAAGGCTGTTAAGGCCACAACCGATGATGACCTGAGCGATTTCCTGGCAACCTGGCCGGATATTGATCCGGCAACCGGTTTGAGTGTGCGCGGCGATGAACTCCTGATCAAGGCTCGTGAAGCTATGATCGCGGCTGTGCACACGTTCAATGGTGCAGGACTTACCTTCCGGGCGGAACTATTCATCGTTACCAGCATCATCGCCTGGACGTACCTGATGCATGCCTTTTACCGGCGTGAAGGCATCGACTACCGCTACAAAAACGGGGACGGGACGGTCAAAAAGACAGCGTCCGGGGAGGATTGCTATTGGGAATTGGGTATGTGCCTCAGGCACGCGAAATGCCCGATACCGGCCGGTGCCGTAAAGAACCTCGAATTCCTGGTCTTGATCCGGCACGAGATTGAGCACCGAATGACCAGCCGTATCGATGACGCAGTCAGTGCGAAGATGCAGGCTTGTTGCATCAACTTCAATGAGGCGATCAAAAAGCTGTTCGGCGGCCAGTATGGTCTCGAACGCCGCCTTCCTATTGCTCTGCAGTTCGTCACGTTCAGTTCCGACCAGCGTTCGATTCTCAAGAAAGCCAGCTCTCTTCCAGCCCACATCGAAACGCTGATGGATGAATTTCACAAGGGCCTATCAGATGAACAGATGGCCGACCCGGATTTTGCATACCGTGTCGTTTTTGTACCTAAGCTTGCGAACAGAAAATCTGCGGCCGACCTCGCCGTTGAGTTTGTGAAGCCGGGGTCTGAAGAAGCCGCTGAGATCAACCGCGTGCTGCTCAAGGAGGTTGAGAAGAAGCGCTATCTCGGAAAGCAGATTATCGAAATCATGCAGGCAGAGGGCTACCCGAAATTCAAACAGGGAAGTCACACGGCTTTATGGCACGCCCTGGATGCGAAAAACCCCGCTCAAAACTTCGGCCGGGATGGCGAATACAAAGGGATGTGGGTCTGGTACGAGAATTGGCTCCAGCGAGTTCGCGCTCATTGCCAGGAAAACGCAGCAAACTATCAGGACTGAAGCTGAACATGATCGATGACGGCGATATTGGGTACTGGGAGTTCGCATTGGGCGCGCGGTTGCGCATGGCCAACGGGAATTCCTTTCAAACCCTCTTCAACGATTTTATGATCCGCGTTCATGGTGACGACTTCACTCCGGTGAAGCCCCACGGGAATGTCGGAGATGGCGGGATGGACGGGCACTTCGTTCTGAACGATACCGTCTACCAATGCTATGGGGCTGACAACGGACACGTCCTGGACATCACACGGGTCTGCCGGAAGATGCGTAATGATTTTGAGCGTGCACGCAGTACGACGGAATTCATGAAGGAGTGGCGGTTCGCCCATAACCTTGTCGATGGCGTACCCCGGCCGATGATCGATGAGCTGCAAGCTATCAAGGAAATTGCCGGACAACACGGCATTAAGGTTGGCTTCTTTGGGCTTGGCGGCTTCCGGTCGCTCCTGGCTCAATTGTCTGAGGCGGACAAGATTGGCCTTCTTGGTGTGAAGGCAATCAACGATATTCAGCTTGAGCGGCTCCCGGACGAAATAGAGCTATTGGTCGGGGCGCTCATGAAGGAGATAAAAGCGGTTCGAGGAACCATTGAGGCTGATCCTGCGCCGGAGGTTCCAGAGAACAAATTTGAGATCAACGATATTCCGGAGCACTGGAGAAATCAGATCGAGTTTTTTCTCCGGTATTCCTTCGTATCCCGAGAAGTAGTTGAGAACCTAGGCGATCCCCGGCTTCCGCTCTCTCTCCCCGCATTCTTTCGCCTGAAGTACGAGGGTTTACGTGACGAGCACCTGACCCCAACTCAGATCATGCTTAATCTGAAGTCCCTTGTTGCGGGACACGTGGCTGATCTCGATGATGATATCAGGGAATTCGCGACAATGGTTCTTCTCGCGGACCTATTTGAATCCTGCGTGATTTTCGAGCAGCATAAAGAGACACAGCATCAAGAGCGCGAGCATGATCCTGCCAACTAAGTACCTCCCAGCGGATCGCTCGCTGATCTTCATCGGCGGGGAAATCCTTAAAGTGCTCACTGATTCCCCTCGAACGATCAGTGAGGTGTGGGAACGGGTTGTCACCGCCCGCGATCCTCAAGCCGCGCCTCTAGGCTACGATTGGTTTTTGATGGCCGTGACGCTGCTTTTTGCAATTGGAACGGTCGATATGCGCCATGGGCTGCTCACGATCATATCGAAGGGCGGCCCATGATTATTGCCATCGGCAGCTCGATTCCGACATTCAAGACGTTGCATTTCCGCGACGGCCTGAACATCCTCTTGGCTGAACAGGAGACCCGATCTTCTGAAACCGAGACACGTAACGGCTCGGGAAAGTCCAGCACGCTCCATATCATCCATTTTCTCCTCGGTGGCTCCATCACACGCGACAGCATGATGAAGGCAGACGCACTCCAGGATCATTCCTTCTGGGGAGAATTCGAATTCAATGGGAGGCGCTTTCGTGTCGAGCGAAAGGTCTCCTCGCCGAAAACAGTATCGGTTCGCGGCGACGATTTAGCGGGTCTGGAGGGAGAAGGTCACCTATTTGGGGACCTGGTCGTGCCTAACGATGCGTGGTGTCGCTGGCTCGGCCATATTATTTTCAAGCTGCCTCTCAAGCCCGAGGCGACACCATTTGACGTGACACATGCGCCGTCATTTCGGTCTCTTTTCCCATATTTTGCGCGGCGACGCGAGGATATCGGCTTTCACAGCCCCGACAAGTTTGCCGCCAGGACGCAATCAGCCGGTAGCTCCCAGATTGCGCTTTCCTATCTTTTCGGTCTGGACTGGCAACTGGCGCGCGATTTCGAACTCGAACGAGAGGAAAAGCGGAGCCTCGAAGCGCGACGCAAAAGGATCAAAGCCCGGCAGCCAGAGAACCTACGCGGATCATCGGCGGTCCGGTCGGCAATGCTCCTCGCTGCCCATGAGGCAGAAGTTCAACGTGAACGGGTGGCCTCATTTCAGGTCGCGGAACATTACGAAGACCTGGTAAAGGAGGCGACGACCTTCAAGGCGCAGCTCGAAAAGCTCAGCCTCGAAGCAACGTCCGTACGAAGCTCCTTAAATTATATTGAGGAGAGCCTAGCCAAGGAACACCCGGCCGACGGCGCGGCATTAGAGGACCTATATCGTGCTGCTGGTGCCCAGTTACCCGGCACCGTTGTCAAAACCTTCGACGAGGTAGCAGCGTTCCACCGTTCAGTTGCCGATAATAGGCGGCATCACCTTTCGTCGCAGAGGGAAGCGCTTCAACGACGACTGGCTGGTTTACAAGCCGAGATGACGACGGCACGGACCAGTCGAGATAGAATCCTTCGGGACCTGAAGGGCAAGGGCGCATTCAGCGAGTTCGCCGACATGCAACAAAGACTTGCCCAGAAGGAAGAGCAGCACGCTCGCCTTCAAACTCAGTACCAGGAAGCTCTGGAGATTGAACAAGGAAACTCCGCAAGCAGGATCAACGAGAGCAATCTGCTTGCACGGCTCCAACAAGACCTGAATCAAAGGGAGAGCGCCGTATCTGCTGCCGTGTTGGCGGTGCTGAAAGCCCAACGGAAGCTTTATGGCAATCGCGAAGGGGCCTTCGAGATCAGGGCGACGACCGGCGGACCCGCATTCAGGGTCAGCATCGAAGGCGACAGAGCGGGCGGCATCTCAAATATGGAAATATTCTGCTTTGACTATGCTCTCTATGGGATCACAACCAAGCGGCTTGGCGGCCCTGGCATGCTTATTCACGATAGCCACCTCTTCGAGCCGGTGGATTCTCGGCAGATCGCCACGGCCATTCAACTCGGGTCCGATTTGGTGGACGAAATCGGCGGTCAGTACATCGTAATGCTGAATTCGGATATCTACGAGCGGCTGGTCTTCGACGATGGATTTGACGCCATTGCTAAGGTCATGAGTGTGAAGCTTGACGATACGGACACCGGCGGGCTGTTCGGGTTTAAATTCAACTGATCGATTGAGGCAGGCGGCGAACAAAACTCAGCCGCCGCCTGGAGAATTCATCACCGCCCGTAGGTCGCAGCCGCCTCTAACCGAGGTTCTTCCAGTTCCGCGATGGGGCCAATATTGCGGCCGACATGTTTGATCATCGGAAATCCCTGCTTTGTAAGCTTTTCGATAGCACCGAGATCGCCTTCGGAGGCCGCCACGACCAATGGTCTTGGGGCATCTTTGCTGTATGGCAGCTGGGATCATCGCCGAACGGATGAACCTCTCGCCGTCCAACGTTTCATTCCATCTAAAGGAGCTGGACCGCGCTGGTTTGATCAGCCAACGACGGGAATCCCGGTCCATCGTCTACACCGCTGGCTATGACACCCTAGCCGGTCTGGTGAAATTCCTAATGGACGATTGCTGCGCCATCCGACCATCCGAAGCTCCGTCGAGCAACGGGACGGATGCTGCTCGTCTCTGGAAAACAGCAGTCAGGATGGCGCTCGTGCGTAGTGGTCATGCCGGTATCGTGTCCGCGCTCGGCATCACCCAGATCATCGGCTACGGCACGCTATACTACTCGTTCTCGATCCTGGCACCGCAGATAGCGGCAGACCTGTCGATAAGCCTCGAACAGGTCTTTGCTGTCTTTTCCCTGTCGCTGTTTGTTGGTGGATTATCCGCGACGGTCATCGGCAGGCAACGCAATATCACGTATCTCACTTTGATCGGCGGGTTTGCTTCCACGATCTTCTGGCCGATTTCGGCAGCTCTGCTGGACGTCCTCACCTGGCGCGAAATCTATGTCCTGTTCGCCGCGCTGAATCTGTTGCTATGCATGCCGCTGCATTTCTGGATTATGAGCCAGGGCAAGGCGATCAGGGTGCAAGGTGTTCAACAGGCTCGCGAACATGTCGTTGGTGCTATTCCCTTTGAGAAGCGCCGTAAGGCGATGCTGATCGTATCTGCGGCATTTGCCATCCTCGGCTTCACACTCGCCTCTATCCTCGCTCACATGGTCCCTATGCTTGGCACACTCGGTCTTGGCACTGCGGCCGTCGTAATAGGCGCGTTGTTTAGCCCGGCACAGGTCGCGAGCCGACTGATCAACATGGTCTTCGGATCGCGCCTCTCGCCACCAATGTTGGCAGTGATATCAGCAGCATTGATGGTTGGCGGCATCGTAATCCTGGGGATCACCGGGAGTTCGCTTGCCGGAGCTTTGGCGTTTGCTATTTGCCTCGGCCCGGGGTCGGGGATCAACTCCATCGCTCAGGGAAGCCTGCCGCTCTATCTTTTCGGCAGCGAGGGATACGGAGCGGTCACGGGCAAAATGGCTGCGGCGAGACTGGCAGCCGGAGCCGCAGCGCCGTTTGGATTCGCTGCGGCAAAGGAGTTATTTAAGTCTGGGACACTTGAGCCCGAGAAGGTACGTGAAATCATGGACGCCATCGGCCAAAACAAGAAAGCGGCGGCTTAATTACTATCACGCAGTTCAAGCGCTGCTATGGTGGTGAAAGGACCCTCTGAGCGGATATGGTAATCCAAGTCCGCTCAGAGATTTTAACGCCATCAAATCTCTGCCAGGAAAAGCGCGTCAGCTGAACCTTTTAGGAAACGTCCCGTAGCCGGAAGTATTTGAAACGCAAAACGTAGGCGTGGCGTGATTTTGATGGGGGAAGAGGCCGTTAGCTGAAGCCGCTGCTCGATTTTGCTTGGAGTAGGTGGAATCAGATCATCCAACAATTGCTTTATGACGTCTTCCAGAACGTCATAATTCAGTCCGGCGGGAAGAATATTAGATTCAATAGAATCCAATAAACGCCGATTGAATTGTTCAAGGTTCAGCGCGAGTTTCCCTTCCTCGGTTGCCTTGTATTTTCCACCCGGCTTCACCACAAACTTTGCTGAAATAAGGAAATCCGTATAGTCAAGGAAACGGACCTTGGAAACAAAGGCTGACTGTCCGCCTCCTTTTCCTCTTCGCAAAAGAAAACCGCCAGCCTTTTGGCATGCTGCTATCAGCTGGGCATCATCCGGCTCATCCCTTTCGATAATGCTCAGCACGGTTTTAAGGCGTCCGTACATACTTTGACTGGATGCAAAAGGATTAAACCGGTCGGTCAGCAGAGGTGGAGTTGCAAGCAAGAGTTCATTTGCTTGATTTCCAACTGCGCCAGGCTCCTGGCTAGGAGTTCCGCCCTTAGCGAGCATAGCACGGAGATTTGCACGGGAAGCTTCGAAAACCTTCTGAAAGGTTATTCCACCTCGGCGGCGATCAATGCGCTGATCATTTCGTTGAGTTCGAAGTTCCAGAGTACGAATGAACGCCTCGGTGAAGTTCCCATTATATGCCCAACCATGACTTGAGTAGATTGCAAAAATATCGAGCGCAGCTGCATTGACAGCAGCGACGCAATTGCTGGCATGGCATCCATCAATAACGAGATAGACCTTCTTGAATCCAGCCTTCTTCGTCTCTTGAAGCAGTTCGTCAGAACCCGAGCGAAGAGGATTATACAAAAGCTCCGGAGGCTGACCCTTCGCCCCGATAGACGAAAATCCGTAGACACTTTCCGGCCCCAACACACGGGACAGGCGTTGCATCAGGCCGTTGACACGCTGAGGCGTGAAAGTGTCCTCGGGGCCTTTACATGATCCGAGGATCAGAATTCTGCGATCAACCATCCGGACACTACTCCGAGATTGATTTCAGAAATTCTTCGATACTTGTGACAGCAGCAGGGAGTTGGATTTCCTTGCCAAGAAGCTTCAGCCGAACCCGAATGCCTTCCTTTTCAACTTCTTCCTCCGACTTTTTACGTGAAGCGCTTATCAGCTCGTTCAGAGCGAAGCAGACCATCCGATAATACACAATTGCCATCTTCGGATTCGTGGCCACTTCGATGAGCCATTGAATGATCTGGTCTTCACCTTGGGCAGCGTTAGGGGGCGATTTTCGATTAACTTCAACAACTTTACCCTCGGTAGCTTCAACGAAGCTCTCGATGTTGCGCTGAATTCCTTGTTCAAGCTCAGTCCAATCGAATCCTTTCGGAATGACACCGTCATTTTCTAGGAAAATTTCAACGTTCATATCTACCTCCACAATCGATCCATATTCGCCTGTCCGCACGTGAGACGTCAACAGCATGTTTATGATTTGTTCGGATATTTCGCGCGGGGCGGGAGCCGAGCGTTAGCTTCGCTTAAGACTGAGTGGTTACTAACACCAACTCGGCTCGGGTAAAGCTAAATCCAGACTGCGGGTGCGACTTGCATCAGATGTGTCGTAGAATGCTGGCAGTCGCAGAAATTGCGTCGATGACTCGCATTTGAAGTAGCATCAGTCAGGAAAAAGCTGAGGGTTTTCCGTGGCCTGGACTCTCATTTGATGCGTCGCACGATAAAACTGGTGCTGACACGTTTTCCTCCGCTGATCCAGATCGCCGTTCGCAACAGGAATTCCTGTTCCTCCATTGTCCAGTGGTAAGGAATTCTTCGACGTGTCCTGGAAGACAAAGATGTAGGGACGGTTAAGCGTTCGGGCGCTTCTTCGAATTTCGCGCTATTCATTGCACCCGGAAAATGGAGCTGGCCCCTGGCACCGCGTATGAAGAAACTCAGTCGTTGAAAACTGACGGACCAGTATTTTAATTTGACAATCCGTTATTTTGTCTTTCTTCTGGCGAAACCGATAGTCCAACCTGGGATATTCTGATGACGCGCATCTTGTCGTTTGCCTCAATCGCGCTGCTTGCGAGTACCTCGTTTTCGTTTGCCGCCGACTGCGCGACAACAGTCAAAACAGTCAATCAAGGCAAGTTGACCGTCGCTGCCTACGACTACCCGCCATTTACCTACGCTTCATCTGACGGCACGATTTCTGGGATCGATCCAGAGATTGTCACTCGTGCGGCGAAGGCCAATTGTCTGGAGGTCGTGCCGCTTGTTATGGACCCCGCAGCTACGATCCAGGCTGTGGTTTCCGGTAAGGCTGACGTTGCGATTGGTAGCTGGAATAGGACGGAAGCACGAAGCAAGGTTCTCGGTCAGTCGACACCGACTTATCTCGACCATATGGGTATCTATTCCAAGGCGGGATACGAGAGCATTGAGGAGGCTGTCGGTCACAATGCGGGAACTGTGCAAGGGTTCTTTTGGGTTCGAGACCTTCAGAAGGTGTTCGGTGCGAACTTGAAGCTATATCCGACGCCTGTCGCGATGGCACAGGACCTTGCGGCCGGTCGCCTTGACGTTGGTTTCCTGGGCTACAATAGCGGCATCTTCAATCAGAAGAAAAACGGTGCCTATCCGGGGATTGCGATCAAAATGGCGAAACCGGATGAAAAAGTAGGGGCAACTGTGCTGCCTCCGCAAACGACCATTCTGTACACCAAGGGAAACGACACGCTTGGTCAAGCTCTGGATGCTAGCATTAAGAAGCAGCAGGCTGACGGCTCTTTGGCAAAAGCTATCGAAGCGGTGGGTTTCGATGCATCTATTGTCGATGTTGGCGAGCCACGTCTTGTGAAGTAGGTTGACTGGTCTGTATTTGCCTCAAGCGGAAAGGTGCCGCCAGCAAGGCTGACGGCACCAAGATCGGCGTCAAAATTCTTGCCAATCCGCTTCAATACGGGAAGCCCTACCGTTCGCGACCAATGCGATCCTACGGTAAGGTACGCTGACATTTGTTGTAAGGTGTACCTGGTTGCGATTTTCCTCCAGCCCCGAAACCCGGAACCGAGATACAAGTTCGCGGAGCGTCAGTGCCTCCTCGTTCAACGTGGCGCTTGCAGCGGTAGCTTCCTCGACCATAGCGGCATTTTGCTGCGTCACTTGATCCATCTGGTTCATTGCCGCGTTGATCTCGTTCAGACCGATGGCCTGCTCGCCTGCAGATGACGAAATCTGCTTAATCAAAGAGTCAATGCCCATGACCTGATCGGAAATTTTCTTAAGCGCATCACCAGCAAGGCCAACAAGGTCGACACCCTCCTTAACTTGTGATGCCGAGCTGTTGATCAGCGACTTGATTTCCTTCGCTGCGGTAGCTGAGCGCTGAGCAAGCTCCCGGACTTCCTGAGCGACGACAGCGAATCCTTTACCCGCTTCACCAGCTCGTGCGGCTTCGACCCCCGCATTCAAGGCCAACAGGTTGGTCTGGAACGCGATATCGTCGATGACGCCGATAATCCGGGAGACTTCATCGGAAGACTGCTCAATGCCGCGCATGGAGGCAATCGCGCGCCGCACGACTTCCCCCGATTTGCTCGCATCGTCGCAAGCTAGCGAGACGTTCTGAGCGGCTTCACGGGCATTATCTGCGCTTGACCTCACTTGGGATGTCAACTGATTGGGCGCTGCGGCAGTCTGCTCCAAACTTGCAGCCTGCTGCTCGGTCCTCTTGGACAAGTCATTCGCGCTGCTGCTGATCTCGCTGGTCCCAGCCCCAATATTGACTACACTGCCGTTCATCGTGCGTATCGTCTGTTCAAGCGTGGCAACCGCTTCATTGAAGTCGGACTTCAGCTTCGCATATTCTCCTGGGAAGTTGTCGGTAATGCGTTGAGTCAAGTCGCCTGTCGAAAGATGCGACAGGCTTGCACCCACAGCCGATACAATGCGCCGCTGTAGTTCGACGGCCGCCCTTCGTTCGGATTCAGATTTGCCACGCTCCGCGTCTGCAGCGTTTCGCTGGAGATCAGCCTCCGCTGCTAAGCGCTTCGCATCTGCCAGTGCAAAACGGAAGCCCTCAAGGGCCTTTGCGACCTTGCCAACCTCATTTTGACGCTCCTGGCCTTTTATCTCCAGATCATAGTGACCGTCGCTGAGCGCGCGAACGTCCGTGACGAGTTCGTGGAGCGGACGCTGGATCAATGATCGCACCGACAAGTATAGGGCCGCCATAACAGCCACAAGGACCAAAAATCCACCCACGACCATCATCCAGGTCTGGGCCTTGATCGGAGCGTTTATCGCGCTGTAGGGCATGTCGACCAGCGCAACCCAGCTGGTGTCGGTTCCGGGCACTTTGAATGGCTGGACATAACGATCATAGAGGCCGTCAACGTTTGGGATATTGGCGGCCTTTTGGTCGGAGAGGGCGGTCCTCAAAACTTCCACGCCGCTTTGATCATAGTCTTTGTTGGACGCTTCAGGGGACCCACCGACTACCCATTTCCCAGACTGAGAGACTAGCATAGCACGGCCCGTCCCAAATGGATGGACCCGGCCAAGTTCTTCAGAGAGAGCTTGGATGGAGACGTCCAGCCCAAGAACACCGATGAGCTTGCCGTTCGACCGAACCGGAAATGAAATTGAGGTTGCGATGTATCGTGCCTGTGTTTTCTCGTCCACATAAACGTATGGATCGGTCGTTACACCGTCGATGGCGTTTGCTGCAGACTTGTACCAATCAGCGGAATAGTTCTCATCCGGAAAGGTCTTGAAGTTCTGGACGTTGCCTCGGTTCTCCCACGACATAGCGAGGATGCCGTTCTCATTCAGCCCAAGCTTCGCATCTGTGGAACTGCCAACAGCGATGTCAAATGCGCCCTTTTGCTCCATGAACCAGGAATTGTAGACCACTTGATTAGCAGCGCCGCCCTGCAAGATCGCTTTCAAAGATGATCGGGTCAGTTCACCTGCCTCAAACGAGCGCACGATAACGTCGGCCATCGCCTTCGCTGAGCCGGTTACGCGGCCCAAATCAGATGCAACATTGCTCGCGATGCCTGTTGCCTGTGATTTTCCCTGTTCAACCAGAAGCGAAGCTACTCTTTCGCGAGTCTGGGTGATCATGACGTAGTTTGATGCCAACAGTACAGCCACGATGGCTCCACCGGTGATGCCGATCAAGCTCAACGCAAGTGAGCTTCGAAATTTCTGAAGCATGTCTGGCCCTTCCTTAGGTTGTTGGCTCCCGGAAGCGGCAATCGACAGATTCGGCTCGCGTGGAAGCAAGCAAAATATGATACGTGGTGGTTAAAAACGAATTATCGATCTAAAATTTATACTACTCAGTATGTTCCTGATCGAAATTCGGAAGGCTGAAAGCCGTTACAGCTGGAAGTTCGCCGTCGAAACGTTCAACTTCAACCAAACAGGTCTGAGCTACGGTTGCTTGACTCAAGCTGGACGCAGGGGCATCCAGCGTTAGGACGTTCGGATTTCCGTGTTTTTCCAACGTTGTATCGGGACTCCATTCAAAGGGATCAAACCAGGCACCTGTAGCCAAGACGGCCACGCCGTGCATCAGATCAGACGTGATGCGCGCAGAAGCGAGGCAGGCACCACGGTCGTTGAAAACGCGCACGATATCCCCGTCCGCTATTCCACGCGCTTGAGCATCTCCTTGGCTTAATAAGATAGGTTCACGGTCTTTGATCTTTCCCATCCGACTGTGAGCCGAGTGATCAAGCTGGCTGTGGAGCCTGTTTCGCGGTTCTTGGCTCAGCAGGTGGAGCGGGAATTTCGCAGCCTTTGGAGACTTAAGCCATTCAATTGGTTCGAGCCACGTTGCCTGGCCAGGGCAGTCGCGTAGTGCAAAGTCGTCGATTGTTTGCGAAAATAGCTCGATCTTTCCAGACGGCGTCGGCAAAGGGCTTCGCTCTGGCTTTCGACGGAAATCAGACAGTAAGACGGTCGGTACCGATTGCTGCTGAAGCTCGATCCTGCCGAGTTTTAAGAACTGGCGGTAATCGGGAAGTTCGGCCAATTCGGTCCTCTGCCTGTATTCTTCGTACATATGGACGATCCATTCCTCAGGGCTCCTCCCTTCGGTAAACTGCTGGCCCAGATGAAGGCGGGACGCGATACCCGAAAATATGTCGTAGTCGCTCTTAGCCTGCGCCAGAGGTGGGCGTACTGCCCGCATTGCCACGAGCTGTCCCTCACGGGAGGCATAGCCGAGATCATCGCGCTCTAAGGATATGCTTGCCGGAAGCACTATGTCAGCAGCCTTCGCCGTCGCCGTCCAATATTGTTCATGGACGATGATGGTTTCAGGTTTTTGCCAAGCTCTCATCAAACGTTTCAAGTCTTGATGATGATGAAATGGGTTGCCGCCTGCCCAGTAAACAATCTTGATGTCAGGGTAGGAATAGCTCGCCCCGTCGTAGGAAAAAGACCCGCCAGGGTTGAGGAGCATATCGGATATCCGGGCGACTGGAATAAACTGCTCCACCGCGTTCCGTCCTTGAGGAAATCTTGGTCCGGACATGTTGGCCTCGGGCGATCCGATGGAATTTAAAGTCCCGTAGCCTATGCCAAAACCGCCGCCCGGAAGGCCGATCTGGCCGACCAGGGATGCCAACGTAACCAGCGACCAGTAAGCCTGTTCTCCGTGGCTTTGTCGCTGCAGAGACCACGAAGCGTTGATCATGGTCCGGGAAGTGACCATTTGCATGGCGAGCTTTTCAGTCACGTCACTAGGGACACCCGTTATGTCCTCTGCCCACTGAGGCGTTTTGGGACAGCCATCGTCTTCGCCAAGCAGGTAACGCTTAACCTTGTCCGACCCTGTACAGAACTGCTGTAAAAAGCTTTCGTCGTGAAGCCTCTTGGCGATCAGCGCATGGCCTAGCGCCAGCATCAATGCGACGTCCGTGCCAGGTCGGATAGGTATCCACTCGGCATCGCCCTCAATGTCCTCTCGCAACGGACTGATGTTTACGAACCTTGTGCCTGACAAATGCATCTTAGTCAGAGCATCGCTCACACGGTGGTTGCCCGCGCCGCCTGCTGACATTTGGGTGTTGCGCAGAGGTAATCCGCCAAATGCAACGAACAGCCGCGTGTGCTCGGCCAAGGTGTCCCAGGAAGAATGCTGGTCAAGAAGCTTTTCCATGGGAGCGACGATGTGGGGCATGATAACGCTGCCAGCCCCATAGCTGTAGGAGTCTCGTGACTTTACGTAGCCACCAAGGACATTGAGAAATCGGTGAATTTGGCTCTGGGCATGATGAAACCGTCCCGCACTGCCCCATCCATATGAGCCGCCGTAGATCGAGTTGTTCCCATGCTGTTGAATGACACGGTTCAGTTCGGCAGCAACCAACTCGAAGGCTTCGTCCCACGGGACTTCAACGAATTTTTCCAAACCGCGATTTGCAGTGCCGACACCCGGATCGTTTTTTAACCAACCCTCTCTGATAGACGGGCGCAGCACCCTCAGGCGATCAACGTCAACCGAGAGCTGATCGAGGCCGATAAAATTGGGGTCACTGTCAGCTTGCCATGGGCGTATTTCAGTCGAGCCCGGTTCCACCTCTCGCAGGCCCCAATGGCCAAGGGTGAAGAGGGGGCGCTTGTCCATTATGAATTGTCTTCCGACCGTAAATTAGACCAAGACCTTGGGCGGGAGGACAGCGGCCGCAAAGCCGAACCGCACAATTTGCTCGGGCGTACGAAGCCCCTCCCATACTGACGGATCATCGTCTGGATAAGGGGCCAGCCGATCCGTTAGCTGGCCTGCCCTCTCGCCAAGCAACTGCGCCAGCGCTCGTTGGCTGGCCATCTCCGCCCAAGCGCTTCCCGCTCGTTCGATCTGCAAAAGCCCCGGCAGCCTTATTGGGGTGCCTGTTCTCCACCGATCTGATAGATCACCGGCGAGTGAAGCAGCATCCCCAAAATTACCGAAACGCGACAAAGCAATAGCGGTCAGAAACTCGCTTTTCATTTTGCTGGCGGTCACCCACTGAACCAGCGCTTTCTGTTCAAAACCTCGGTAGTAGTCAGCGTACTTGCTCGCGAGCCGCATGTGGAATGCATGCGATCTGGGCGTTAGGGATGCGGTCGACTGCTCTATGGCAGACGAGACCGCATCCCATTCGGGGAGGGGGTCCGCCCATTGATCCGCTCCCGCGCCCGAAACCTTGGTTTCTAAACGAAGCGACGCGGCAAGGTGTGCCTGAACCGCTTTGAGAATTTTCTCCTCAAGCGTCCGAGAACACCCAACATCTATTGCGCCAAGACGTTCGAGTGAACCGGTGCCAGCGAGAACTTGCACGCTCTCGCCCCAAAGGAGAATGGCGCAGGAAAAAGGATCAAATACCGATGTAGGCAACTCGGACATGCTCATCATCCTTCATGTCTGCAGCTTTGCCCCGAAGTGAAATTCGCCCTTGTTCCAAGACCGCTGCGTCGTCGCTAAGTCCCAAGGCCACATTGGCATTTTGCTCGACGAGGAGGACGGACTTCCCTTCGGAATTCACCGCCCTGATGACCTCTGCCATCTTCGCCACCATCACAGGTGACAGGCCCATTGAGGGTTCATCCATCAGGATGAGCTTCGGAGCCGCCATAATTGCTCTCCCGATGACCAGCATCTGCTGCTCGCCGCCGCTGAGGGTGTTCGCGTATTGCTTTCTTCGCTCTGCCAGCCTTGGAAATGCGCTGCAAATACTGTCGTAGTCCCGTTTGATCCCGGCGTTGTCCTTGCGGAGATATGAACCGATCTTCAGGTTTTCCTCAACCGTGAGTTCCGGGAAGACGTGCCGTCCTTCAGGGACATGTGCAATGCCCCGTTCGACGATTGCTTTTGGCGTGAGGCCTTCAATTGCCTCGCCTTCGAATAGGATGCTCCCCGAAGTTGGGCGCACGAGGCCAGATATGGACCGCATGATGGTGCTCTTGCCCGCGCCATTTGAGCCGATAATGCAGTTAATTCCTGACCCAAACGCGATGGAGACGTCGTGAACCGCCGCCACGCGACCGTAATGAACCACCAAGTTACGAAGCTCGATCATGCTGCGGTTCCCAAATATGCGGACATTACCTCAGGGTGTCGCCTTACCTGTTCCGGCGTTCCCTCAGTCAAAACGCGGCCGAAGTTCAAGACCGTGATGACATCACAGAGACGCATGACGGTCCTCATGTCATGTTCTACCAACACGATGGTGGTACCCCCGCGCCGGATGTCCTGCAGCATTTCAACGAGCCGATCCTTTTCGCTGGCCGTCATACCCGTAAAGGGTTCATCCAGTAGAAGAACTTTTGGCTTAGCCGCCAAGGCTATAGCGATACCGAGCACGCGTTGCTGACCGTGAGAGAGATCGCGAGCGGCTGCATGCCTTAAATCTGTGAGGCGCGAAAATGCGAGGAGCCTTTCGACTTCTTCTTGGCGCGCATGTTTGTATGAGCTGCTTTCGATGATCCAGTCCCGCAACGAACCTTGGCTCGCGGCCAAGAGACCGTTCGCAATGTTCTGATCGACGCTTTGATCAGGAAACAGAACCGTTCCCTGGAAGGTTCGGACAAGTCCCTTCCTCGCTCGCAGGCTCGTGGACAGGGCTGTAACGTCCTGGCCATGTAGCTCCACCCGTCCGGCCGTGGGTCGATAGAACCCGGTTATCAGGCTGAACAACGTAGTTTTTCCCGCACCATTTGGTCCGATGAGGCCGTGGATAGCGCCGGTCTCAACGGCAAAGGTCGCGTCGTTAACTGCAACAAGGCCGCCGAACGCCTTTGTGACGCCATTAAGAGACAGAGCCTTCATCGTGCGTCTCCTCCAGAAGTCTTGACATTGGTTGGGAGGGTGGCAGTGCTTTTCGTGCCTGAGAACCTGTCAAGTCTGAACAAACGCTCCAGACCCTGCGGCCAGAAGAGCATCACGAGGATCAGGATAACCCCGTAAATGCCCGGGCGAAGCTCATCTGCGAAACGCAGGGACTCATCGAAGCCCATTAGCAAAATCCCACCGATGATCACGCCATAGAATGATCTGGTTCCCCCGACGATGGCCCAAATCATGAGATACAGCGCGAAGTTCAAGTTGAACCGGTTTGGTGTCACCGAGCCAAAGGCGTATGCCAAGAGCACGCCAGCCACGCCCGCAAACATGGCCGATATGACGAAGGCAATGCGACGATAACGCCTTGTATCAATGCCGACTGACTGAGCAAGCACATCCTGCTGCTCGATGGTTCGCCATATCTGACCGAGGCGCGAGCGCTCGATACTCCAGATGATAAGGAGGCAAACTACACAGATCGACAGGGTAAGGTAGAAGAAAGACGCGGGATGCCCGAAGTCAATTTTGAAGTCGCCGATTTCCAGATAGGGGGCGGGAATGCCCGAGAAGCCGCGAGTACCCCCAAAATACTTGAACTTTCTCCAAAGCAACCTGATTGCTTCCGCTGCACCGAACGTCCCCATCAGGAAGTAGAATCCGCGCATCTTGAGAAGGGGGAAACTCAGGATCGCTGCCACGACACCTGCAACCAACGCGCCAGCAATTAGGGAAACAGGGAAGGGCGCACCCCAATCTTTCACCAGGATAGCTGCAGTATAAGCGCCAACGCCTTGAAGCACCACATGTGCAAAGGACCACTCTCCTGTGAGGACGACGATACGGTAACTCGACAACATGAGCACCATGATTGCAATCTCGGTCGAGAAGGACACGTAATAATCGCCAGATACCATAGGTATCAATGCTGCTGCGACGACCGCGATTATCGCAGCGCCGAAGCCAACTCTATTGTTAACGTTCATAGCATTAGACCTTCTGCGCCCTACCCATTAGACCGCTTGGCATGACGATCAACACGAGAAGCATCAGGCAGAGGCCTGCGATACTAGCGATAGTGCTGTCAAAATAGGCGGAGACAAAGGTGAAGAACGTTGAGTAGATTATCGCAGCTAGGATAGCCCCTTCCATCGAGCCGATCCCGCCAAGGATGATGACGATGAACGCGGTAATGATGATTGGCTGTCCCATGTACGGGCTGACGCGAACGATTGGAGCCATCAGCCCTCCAGCGATCCCTGCCAGCGCTGCACTCAACGCCATTGCCAGAAGCGAGATGGCCCCAATGGATATGCCTTGTAGCCTGGCAGCGTCTCTATCTTGCGCAACTGCTCGGAGCGCCCACCCGAACTTCGTTGTCCGAAGCAAAATGGTTAGGCCAGCAAGCAACACGACCGCAGCTCCGATTACGAAGAGCCTGTGGAGAGGCATATTGATACCAAAGATGTTGACGACGCCCGTGAAGGGGGTGTCGACCAAGAAATTCGCGTTTACGCCAAAGAGCCAAGCGGCGGCAGTCTGGAGAACGAGTAGTAGACCGATAGTGACGATCAGCGGCCCTAGCGGGTTGCCTTTCAACCTTCTGAAGAGGAAGAACTCAATAAAGGCTCCCAAAGCCGCTGTGATGACCACGGCCGCGACCAGGCCTACGGCGTATCCAGCCCCGAGGTTGGTGCCAAAGTACCAAGTCGAATAGGCTCCGACCATGTACAGTTCGCCATGCGCGAAGTTTTCGATCCGCATCACGCCGAAGATAAGGGCAAGGCCCACTACGACGAGCGCGGATGCCGCGCTCGCCATAGCGGAATTGAGCAGTGTTTCGATTAGGAACTGCATAACGATATCCGCCAGTCAGTCTTAGCGTTTCTGGTCGGGCATGAGTTCCTCATCACGGAACCGCTTCTCGACCTGCTCTTTATGCTGATCGTACCACGCAGCCTGATCGCCAAGCTCGGCTATTTCAACCTTGCCATCCTTCACAACGACAATCGGCCAATTTCCGAGAAGTGCGTTGTCGATGCCGAACAGGTCTTTGCCCCACCACTTCGCTTCACCAAAAATATGCTTCGGCGGGTTTGCCTTCATGCTCTTGAGGACTTCGTCGGCATCGAAGGTTCCCGCCGTCTCCACGGCTTGCTTCCAGACCTCCAGGGCGGCCGGGAACTCCCACGAGGTGTTGTTCCACTCTCCAGGGTGAGCCTTGTTGTAGTCGCCGTAGAAGCCTGCGGCGTCGTTCATCCCGGTGGCAGCCTTGGAAATGCTTGGGTCGTCAAAGCGCGGGAAAAACGCAATCGAACCCTCCATAAATTCCTTGCTCGTCCGCTTTACCATGTCGGGCAAGAGTTCGAAGCCCGCATGAAGAATTCTGCCTTTGAATCCCTGCGTGAACAGCTGCTCGACAAGCAGGAGTGCGACAGAGGGGTAGGTAGTGTCGATACAAACCGCCTCGGGCTTACCTGCGAGCATGGAGCTTACCACCGGAGCGAAGTCGGTCGTCGAATTGTCGAAATACTGGTCATTGACGATTTCGAAGTCGTGAGCATCGAAGCCAGCACGCCAGTAAGCGAGCGAGACACGTCCGGTCACATCATCCTGAGCGCAGAGCGAGACTTTCTTGATGTTGGGCTCGACCTTACGAAGGTATTGAGCGCCGAGTCCGAAATAGAACGGGTGAGCTTCAACAGGAGCGATGAGGTAGGTGGACTTCGGGTTGAGGTCGGAGACGTACAAGGTAGCGGTAAGCATCTTGTTTCGGTTCGAAAAATCCTGAAGCGCAGACCAATCGTCACCGCCGATGATCATAGTGAACTTCACATCCTGGTCCTGGAATGCCCTAGCCCCCTGAAGTGTCTTTTCGGCGATGTAGGCTCCATCGAAGGAAGCGACTTCTACCTTGTACTTCTCCCCACCGACCGTCAGGCCCCCGGCTTTGTTCAACCGATCCGCCCAGATTTCCGCACCGTTCTTTGCGGGAAGTCCCCAGAGAGACAAGTCTCCGGTCATCGGCACAAGGGCACCAACCTTCACCGTCTTTTCCTGCGCCTTAAGGATTGTCGGCATCGCCAACAATGTCGTGCCTGCAGCAGCGGAAAGGAGGGCCTGGCGACGGGTGATTTTAACTGGATTTTTCAAGACGTTCGCTCCTCTGAATTTGTTTTCAATCTTATTGACCAGATGATCTGTTAATTTGACTGGCGGGTCAGATTATGAACTAATTAGTCGAATTCGCAAGTGGTTTTGTGCGGCTGGAGGACTCAGCCTGCCACAGCCGAAAGCGCTTGCTGGTCAGGGCATCAGGGAGGGATGGATTTGGTGATAGAGGCTGATTTTATTGTTATCGGAGCTGGTTCGGCGGGGTGCGTCCTGGCGTCGCGGCTGTCAGAGGACCCTTCAAATTCCGTTGTTTTGTTAGAAGCGGGCGGGGACCACAACAGCTGGAAGGTGGATATGCCTTTGGCTGTTGAACGACTGCTAGGTGCCGACGCGCGGAACTGGAACTTCCTGACGGAGCCTGAGCCGTTTTTGAACAATCGCCAAATCGCGCATCCTCGTGGGCGGATTTTGGGCGGCTCATCATCAATAAACGGCATGGTCTACACGAGAGGCCATCCTCTGGACTTTGAATATTGGAAAAATCAGGCAGGTTGTCACGGGTGGGGATACGCGGATGTCCTTCCATACTTTAAGCGAGCTGAAACCTGCCTCGCTGGACCCGACACCTATCGAGGCGGTGATGGTCCTTTGATTGTCACCAAGCCTGATCTGAGGCGTGACCCATTAAACAGGGCTTTTCTAGAAGCTGGGGAAGAAGCCGGATATCCGGCCACATCTGATTCCAACGGCTACAAGATGGAGGGTTTCGGTCCGAATGAACAAACTATTCATCGCGGGCGGCGTTGGAGCACTGCGCGTGCGTATCTTGATCAGGCGACGTCGAGAAAAAACCTGCAAGTTATCTCTGGGGTAACTGTGGACCGGATCGGCGTCGAAGGGGGAAGAGCATCGGATGTTATTTTCTTCAAGGACGGCAAAGAGCTTACTGCACGTGGAAAGGAGATCGTTGTTTCTGCGGGTGCTTTCGGTTCGCCAGCAATTCTGATGCGTTCAGGAATCGGCGATGCGGATCAGCTGCGTTCGCTTGGCATTACTCCAACCGTAGACGCCACCCAAGTTGGTCAGAACCTTCAAGATCATCCTGATGTGACAATTCAGTATTGGGCGCGAAAAGACGTTGGCCTTTACGGTGCCACGCGAGGAGCAAAAAAAATCATCACAGGGCTGCAATGGTTCCTGCTGAAGTCCGGTGCGGCCGCAAGCAACCAGTTTGAGGCCGCTGCATACCTGCGGACGAGAGCCGGTGTTCTGTATCCAAACCTCAAGCTTGAGTTGTTGGGACTAGCCTTCAAACACGACAGTTTTGACCCACATCCTGGCCCGTCATTCCAAGTTCACATGACGTTGCTGCGTGCAGAGAGCAGGGGAAGGGTAGCGCTAAGATCGGCGGACCCTTTCGAGAATCCGTCGGTGTTGTTCAATTACCTTCAGAAAGCTGACGACGTGAGAGTGTTTCGCGAGGCACTGGTATTGGCACGCGAACTGGTACGTCAGACGGCTTTCATTGACATCGCGGGCGATGAGATTGCGCCCAGCCCGGGGATCAAAGAAGACGCTGAGGTAGACACCTGGCTCAGGAACCATGTCGCGACAGCGTATCATCCGAGCGGAACGTGCAGAATGGGCGGAGATTTGATGAGCGTTGTGGACCCAGAGCTAAGGGTAAGAGGTGTAAAGGGACTTCGAGTCGCCGACGCCTCGATCATGCCTCTTGAAGTCTCGGCCAATCTGAATGCCTCCACTATCATGATTGGTGAGAAAGCAGCCGACTTGATCTTGGGTAAATCCCTTGCGTCGCTCGACGCGCCTTACTGGACCAACGTCCTGTGGGAGAGTCAACAACGCTAATGAAGCAGGCGTACGCGGAAAACAAAAAAACTGACCCACTAGACAGTTTTTTCAAGCTCCACTACGAATACTCGGAATAGTTTTTTCGGAACGGCACCTTCTGTCTGTGTGACTGGAATTGGTGTCGTCAGTGTTTGGGAAGGAACAGGTACATGAGCAATTTCGCCAAATTTTTCATCGACGGCAAATGGACGGAGCCGTCAACCCAAAATTACCTCGACGTGATCGACCCGTCGACGGAAAAGCCATTTGCTCAAATTGCCATGGGTACAGCAGGGGATGTCGATCTCGCGGTTCAGGCCGCCCGACGGGCCTTCGACAGCTACTCTCAAACGACGGTCGAAGATCGCATTGCCATCTTCAAGAAGGCGGCGGATATTTTCAAGCGCCGTCAGCGTGAGATTGCGGCGATTGTTACCCGAGAAATGGGCTCTCCAATTACGTTCAGCCTAGAGGCGCAGACTGCGACTTGTGTCGGTCACCTTGAGGCTATTGTAGATATCCTGAGTCAGTATAGCTTCGAGGAGGTCAGCGGCTCGACGTTAATTGCCAAAGAGCCAATTGGGGTCGTCGGGCTAATCACGCCTTGGAATTGGCCAATACTGCAGATCGTAGTGAAGGTTCTACCGGCGCTCGCCGCTGGCTGCACAATCGTGCTGAAACCAAGTGAAGTCGCTCCATTGGACGCGACCATTTTTGCCGAAGTCTTGGATGAGGCGGGCCTGCCAGCGGGGGTCTTCAATCTTATCAACGGTGATGGCCCAACTGTTGGTGAAGCGATTTCATCCCATCCCGGTATCGACATGGTTTCATTCACAGGTTCCACGAGGGCGGGCATTCTGGTGGCCAAGGCTGCAGCCGACACCGTCAAGCGTGTCACTCAGGAGCTGGGCGGAAAATCAGCGAACGTTTTGCTGGATGATGCCGATCTAGCGACGGCTGTGCGGGAAGGGGTGATCGCATGTTTCGCAAACAGCGGACAATCGTGTGATGCGCCGACCCGAATGCTAGTCCATAAGACTCAGTACGATGAGGCAATTAATATTGCGCGGGCGGTTGCCGCAGAGCAGACCATTGGCAATCCTAACGATGCCGCGACAGTTCTAGGTCCGGTCGCGAGTGAAATGCAGTTCGCCAAGATTCAAGGGCTTATCCAGAAAGGGATCGACGAGGGTGCAACCGTCGTCGCTGGTGGAGTTGGTAAGCCGGAAGGATTTGACGTGGGCTTCTATGTCCGGCCCACCATTTTCGCAAATGTGAACAACGATATGGCTATCGCCAAGGAAGAAATATTTGGCCCGGTTCTATGCGTCATCCCCTATGAGGATGAGGAAGATGCAATCGAGATCGCAAATGATACTCAATATGGTCTCGCCGCTTACGTGCAGTCTGCTGACCCTGCCAAAGCGCGACGGATAGCTCGAAAGCTGCGTGCCGGTTCTGTCTTTATCAACTACCCGGATTGGGACGTAAAAGCGCCCTTCGGAGGATACAAGCAGTCAGGCAACGGACGAGAATCCGGCCATCATGCCATCTCCGAGTATCTAGAAATCAAATCTATGATCGGCCACGGATAAAAGCGACCGCTTTTATAAAAGCTCCGGGTCATGAGACAGGAACAGCGAATAATGTCCGTAGATAAAGTCGCAATCGTTGCTGCGGGCGGCAGCGGCATGGGGGCCGAGGCGGGAAGACGCCTTGCCGCTGATGGCTATAAGGTCTCTATCCTATCTTCTTCTGGCAAGGGCGAAGTCTTGGCCAAAGAATTGGGTGGGATCGGCGTAACTGGCTCTAACCAAAACAATGACGACTTGAAGCGGCTTGTCGATGCTACAGTTGCTAAATGGGGACGGGTGGACGTCTTGATCAATAGCGCAGGGCATGGCCCTCGTGGACAGATCAATGACATCACGGACGAAGAGTGGGTGTCGGGCATGGACACCTACTTTCTCAACGTTGTTCGCGCGGTGCGCCTTGTAACGCCCGTGATGCAAGAACAAAAGGCAGGGTCCATCGTCAACATCTCGACCGCCTGGGTCTTTGAGCCGACAGCTATGTTTCCGACATCGGCGGTTTTCCGGGCTGGCCTCGCGGTCTACACGAAAATCTTCGCCGAAACCTACGCACCGCACGGGATACGTATGAACAACGTACTTCCGGGTTGGATCGATAGCTTCCCAGAGGTGGAGGAATATCGGTCGAGCGTTCCGATGGGGCGTTACGGAAAAAGTGCGGAGGTGGCGTCAACCATAGCCTTCCTTGCATCAGATGCCGCCAGTTACATAACTGGCCAAAGCTTGAAGGTTGATGGCGGTTTGATGCGGGCAATCTGATCTGCTGGACTGAGATCGACGCGCTGATGCAAAATGCAAATCTAGAAAGGCGGCCCGTAAGGGACCGCCTTCTTTTTGGTATCTACTTGTCTCAGGCGGCCTTGAACGCCGGTGCGCTCGACGGTGCCAGCTGTTCGTTGCCGAGAATATAGTCCGCTGCTTTCTCCGCAATCATAATGGTAGGGGCATTGGTGTTGCCGTTGGTCGGGCGAGGCATAACCGATGCATCCACCACTCGCAGCCCCTGTATACCATGAACCCGTAGCTGCCCATCGACAACGCATTCGGGTGTCTCTCCCATCCGGCAGGTGCCAGCGTAGTGATAACCTGTTTCTGCATGTGAGCGGATGTACTGGTCCAAGAGGATGTCGTCGTTGATCGGTTTGTCGGGGTGTATCCGGGCACCCCGGTATTCTTTCAGGGTTGGCATCTCCAAGATTTCGAAAGACCGACGGATTGCTTCCCTCGCGTCAATCCAGTCTCGCTCTTCAGAGAGGTAGTTGGGTTGAATGAGCGGATGATCTTCGGGGTTTGTTGACTTTAGCGACAGCCAGCCTCGGCTCTCCGGTAGGCCGGGGCTGAGGTGAACCTGGAAGCTGTGTCCCGGGGCTGATACACGCCCGCTGTATTCCGCCGCAAGGGCGACAAAGTGAAGGTGTGTATCTGCGTAAGCCTTTGAAGGCGCAGATTTCAGAAAACCCCCAGCTTCAAAGAAATTGGAGGCTCCGAGGCCGGTCTGCGTGGTAAGCCACTGAGCCCCGATCATCGCCTGCTTCACTGGTTTTGTTGCGCTGTAGTAGGAGAGGGGCTTGGTACATTTGTACGATACAATCCACTCCAGATGGTCCCCAAGGTTCTTTCCTACGCCGGGCAAATCTACCAACGGGTCTACACCCACGCTCTTTAGTTCGTGGGCATGACCTATTCCTGAGAGCATGAGCAGTTGGGGCGACTGTATAGCGCCAGCGCACAAAATGATTTCCCGTTCGACCAGCGCCGTACAGGTTTTGCCTTCACTCTTGTATGTGACGCTCTCCGACCGCCGGTTCAGGAAGCTCATCCGACCGACCATCGCGCCTGTGATAACTGTCAAATTTTCGCGTGTTTTCATAACAGGATGAAGGTATGCCCTCGAAGCACTTTCTCGCACACCATTATAGATTGTCGCGTCGAAGTACCCGAAGCCTTCCTGCCGATAGCCGTTGACATCGGGAGTGTGTTCATGGCCAGCCTCGTACGCTGCCTGCAGGAAAATTTCGTACAGGGGGCTCTCGGGTTTGCCTCGTCCAACATGTAGCGGGCCGGAGTCTCCACGATAGTCGTTGCCTCCTTCAGAATAGCTTTCTGAGCGCTTGAAGTAGGGTAAACAATGGGCGTAGTCCCAGTCGCTAAGGCCCTTCTCGGCCGCCCATCCATCGAAGTCCATGGCATTGCCGCGTACATAAACCATCCCATTGATGGTTGATGAGCCGCCAAGACCTTTACCGCGAAAGAACGGTATCTGCCGATTGTTCAGTGCCTGTACCGGCTCACTTAGGAACTGCCAGTTGTAGGTCGTGCTGTTGAGTGGATAGACCAGCGCCGCAGGCATCGTGATTCTGAAGTCCCACCTCCGATCCGGTCCCCCTGCCTCCAGTACCAAGACCTTAACGGTCGGGTCGGCGCTAAGGCGATTTGCCAGGACACTGCCAGCAGAACCGGCTCCAATGATTACGTAATCATAACGTTCGGAAGTAGGCATCTCAGTTCCCGTTCTTTGCACCATCAACTGGAGCCATAGGCTCGCGCTGAGCTGTTTGTTGGGGTGTTTCAAGAGCGCATGGAGTAGATCGGTCTCATCGCGAATGAGGTCTAAAACACGTACTCATCGGTCAAATATGCAGAAAGATTGGTATTTGGTCAAGTGACCAAGTTTTTCTTTTCACTGCTAGAAAACCGAAGTAAGTTTGGCTTCAGATGAGACAGCTGAGGGATTTGCAGAGTCCAGCCGTTTCCAATTGAACCTAGCTCGATGAGGTGCACATGCCGAAGAAGCCAAACGACATCCAGGTAGAAAAGCTGGTGGATGCGGCAGCGAGAGTCATCAGAGAAGACGGAGTTGCGGCAGCGACAACTCGACGAATTGCAGCAGACGCGAACGTGCCACTAGGTACGCTTCACTACTATTTTGCGAATAAACAGGAGCTATTTGAAGGAGTATCGGACCGCGTCGGAGCGAGTGGTAAAGAGTGGGTCACAAGCCAGGTCTCGGAGGGAATGGGCGTTGCGGACGCGGCCGGTGCAATAGCGAGGGCCTTCGCGCACTGGGCTGCGAGCACGCCGTCGGATCAGCTCATCGAGTTTGAATTGGGCATTTGGGCTTTGCGAACTAGGACGCAGTTTAAACTGCCTCAGCAATCCTACGAGGAATGGCTGAGCGTTTACCGCGATCTGTTGGAGAAGTCGTACCTCCCGCAGGAGAAGCGGAAGGACATAGACGCAATCGCCAGAGCTTTAGTCGCGATTATCGACGGTTTCATCATCCAAGATCAGTTCCTGAGGGCGGCGACGCTACCCGCTTCGGCGGACAGGATCATCGCTTCTGTCGTGCAGGCAATCCAGAACGGCGTTTTCGACCTTTGAGACCGAGCCACTGAAGAAGCTCCATCTCCGAGCTTCGAAGCGTGTTGACTGGAGAGACTAATTAAAATACCCATTGGTCAAATTTAGTACACAGGTCAACGAGGAGTATTGGCATGCCACGCCGGATAAATTTCATTAACCCCTTCGGAACAACCGCTTACGACGAGTTGATAAACGAGACGCTCTCGCACTATGCAATGAGCGACACCGCGCTTGAGGTAACACATCTCGAAGGGTGTCCGGCCGATATGGACTATTTCTATCCGAAGCATATGGTCGAAGCCGCGCTTTTCGAGTCCATCAAAAAGTCTGAAGAGCAAGGATACGATGCTGTGATCGTGGGCTGCTGCTACGATCCCGGAGTTATGGTCGCTCGCGAGCTAGTCGATATACCTGTGGTCGGACCTTTCGAAGCAAGCCTCAGCATGCTTTCCTACTACGGTCGCAACGCCGTGATTGTTGCGGATCACGTCAAGGCGGGTTCGCAGATGAAGGATAACGTCAAACTCTACGGAGCATCTGACCGCATCCTTGGCCTCGATGTCATCGATTGGTACGTCAAGGATATGGTCCTCGATACCTCAGCCGTGGCCCGCGATGTCGTTGAGCAAACGGCAAAATCCATTGCGCGTACCGGCGCAGAAGCCGTTATCCTCAACTGCACAATCATCGCGGCATCGTATCAAAAGTACCTCATTCAAGGCGGCGACCAAGCTCCTTTTCCGATTCTGAACCCCAACTTGATGGCACTGAGCGTCGCCGAGTCTTTGGCCAACCTGTACCAGAAGGGGAACTACCAGGTGTCACGACTGGGCTACTTTGCCCAGCCCAAGGACAGTCACTTCAAGGCAGTCACTGAGAAGACTCGCCAAGCCTGGCGGGATGCGACTTCCGGCCTGGTTAAGAGCCACGCGGCCGGTTGAACCGCCAAATGCAGCGGAGGTCATTCGCACCGCCGTATCCGATATCAAAAAAAGACCCCAAAATGGGTGAGATAAGGGAACTTCGATATGGCCGAAACAATGATGGCATCTCAGGATGCTGCTGCCGGGAGCCTCAAGGGTGAGCTTGGTGCTTTGGATATTGCACTCGCAACTCTTGCCTACGCAGGTCCGTTGACAGGCACCGCTGGTTACATCACCTACATCATCGGTTACGGAAACGGACTGGGCGCACCGCTCACCTTCATCGCCGTGATGATTGCCTTCCTCTTGTTTTCGGTCGGCTACTCAGCTCAAGCACGGTTTGTGCCAAACCCGGGCGCGTTCTACGCATACATCACGGCTGGTATCGGGCGCTCGCATGGACTGGGATCATCGTTTCTGATCCTTGGCTCCTATCTATCCATCGGCGTCGGTTTCTATGGCTTCGCGGGCATAATCACTAAGCAGTTCGTTGAGAACCTGATTGGTCCTCTTCCTTTAGACTGGTGGGCCTACAGTTTGATATATTGGGCTGCCGTCGGAACGCTTGCCTACTTCCATGTGGCGATCTCAGCGAAAGTCCTTGGCGTGCTGCTTGTGGCAGAGGTGGCAATCGTCTTCTTTTTTGACTTCCTGGTGATGTCTTCGGGCGGCCGAGAGGGCGTGAGCTTCCAGGTGTTTTCGCTTAATGCATTTACTTCGGGACAGCTGGGGATCGCCTTCATCTTCGGTGCCGCGCTATTCTGTGGTTTTGAAGCCACCGCAATCTACCGGGAGGAAACGCGCGACCCAGAAAGAACGATCCCAAGAGCGACTTATGCCGTCGTACTCTTTATCGGAATATTCTACGCGATAACGTCGTGGGCTCTGATCACAGCACTCGGCAATTCCAAAGCGGTCGAACTCTCCTTGGCGGACCCGTCAAACGCGTTTTTCAATGTGGCGAAGGAATTTGGCGGAAAAATCCTGTTCGATCTGGTCAGCGTATTATTGCTCACCAGCACCTTCGCCGCCCATCTCTCCATCCAAAATGTCACAACGCGTTATGTCTATTCCCTTTCAGTAGACGGCGTGTTCCCACGGGTGTTGGGGGTGGCACATCCTCGCCATGCCTCCCCAAGCCGAGCATCCGTATGCGTCAGCTTCGTGTACCTTTTGCTGACGGGGATGCTCGTGTTGACCGGGTTATCGGCCGAGCAAATTTACTCATGGTTCGCTGGACTTGCTTCGTTCTCCATCCTGCTGGCCATGACCGTCACCAGCATTTCAGCATTTGTTTACTTCCGGCGCAATCCGGCCGCAGATGTCAATGCCTGGCAGGGGCTGGTCGCTCCGGCTCTTTCTTCGATAGCTCTGGCGATAATGGTCAGCCTTGGCGTGTATAATTTCGCGTCTCTCATCAATGGTTCGCAAGGCCTCGCGAACATCATGCTGGCTCTGATCACTTCGACGTATGTGATCGGGTTCTTTTATGCGCGATACCTTCGCAGCGCCAAGCCTGCGGTCTTCGCCAGGATCGGTCGCCAATGAGGGGGATAGACACGTCGCGGTGATAGGTTGCGGGTTGATGGGGTCAGCTCTTGCACAAACCCTACACAAGCGTGACCAAAAGGTCATCGGTTGGAACCGAAGCCCGGCCCGGTTAATACCGGTTGCTCAAGCTGGGATACCGACGTCCACGGACATTGCAGAGGTATTGCGAGAGTCGACCACTCTGATCGCGGTCCTCTCATCATACGACGCGTTACGTTCGGCGCTGGACACCGGAGACCTGGCTGGGAAGGTCTTGATCAATCTGACCAGCGGTTCAGCAGACGATTCCAAAACGATGTCAGCGTGGGCAAAGGAGCGGGGCGTCGACTATGTTGATGGGTCGATCTGGGTCTTGCCTAGTATGATTGGCTCTCCAGAAACGGTGATCTCCTGTGCTGGCCCTCAGGAGCTTTGGCTTGAAGTCGAGCCCCTGCTTAAGACACTGGGTGGCAGTTCGTTTCATGCCGGATTTCCCATCGAAAACGGAAACATTCTAGAGGCTTGCTTCCCCGGGGCATTCTATATGACCGCGCAGTTCTGCTTTGTAGAGTCGATACTGCGTGCCCGGCAATCCGGAATAAGCCAAGATGTAATCGGCAAAGCAGTTGCCCCTTCAATGCAGCTGTTGCACACAAGCTTGGCTGATCTTGCTTCAAAAATTGCTTCGGGCGACGATGTTGCGTGGCAAGCAAGCCTCGATGTCTGGCTCCATGCCGCCGAAGGCTATAAGGAGACCGCAAGAGGTGAAGGTATGCCGAGCCCTTTCCTGGACGTCCTTCTTGCGCAACTACGCGACGCAGGACGCGCAGGTCTGGGATCATTACACCCCTCCGCCATGATTGATTTTTTGGAAAGAAATGCTTCAAGCTCAAAAGCATAGCAATCGGCGAGCTTTCAGCCCCGGGTAAGAAAAGCGGTCGCGCCCCGGAAAGGAGCGGCCGTTTTCGTTATTGAAATCCTTTACCAGAGCACCGGGTCGTCCACGCTGATGCCCGCATGCCGCGTTACATTGAAGGGCTCCATGTTCAGCGACGGCGTTCTTCCCGTGATCAGCTCCATGACAAGCTTTCCGGTGATCGGGCCCGCAGCATTTCCAAAGACGTGACCGGCAGCAATCACAATGCCCTCCACACCCTCCAGCGCCCCGATGTAAGGAATGCTGTCGGGCGTCGACGGTAGCATGCAGGCCCATGCCTTCTCGACCTCGTGATCCCGAAGAGCAGGGAGGTGCTCAGAGAAAACCTTCGCTGTGATGCCGACACCTTCCAAGGTCGACGTCTGCTGATACCCGGGATAGTCCATGGCGCAGCCCATTAGGACGGTACCGTCGAGGCGCTGCACTGCGCACTCAAGCAGCTCCACGTTGGTCAGCGATGCTTCGGTCGGGGAACGAAAAAGATCGTCCCGGTAGCTAGGTAGTTCCCGAACCATGGAATACTGCTTGAGGGCAAGAGGGCCGTACAATACCGGCTTGAACTTCAGTGCCATCGGCGTTGTCGACATTGCCTGTAGCCGCATGGGCCTGATGGGAAGGCGCACATCAAGGCCTTCCAAGAAAGGCGCACTCCATGCACCAGTCGCAATCACAACCTGATCAGCCGACACTGGTCCGGCAGTGGTCTCCACGCCGATTGCCTTTCCGCCCGAAATCGCTACTGAAAGAACCTCGGTCCTGTCGAGGACGATACCTCCGCGAGCGACGAACGCTCGGCCCAGTGCCTCGACAAATCGCGGGGTGTAGATTTGCGCGTCATCGCGGCAAAAGGTTGCGCCAGCTACGTTCTCCGGCAGCACGGGGCAAATTTCTACTGCCTCGCGAGAGCCGACCAACTCCATATCGAGACCATCCGCCCTTCGGGCCTCTGCTAGTTCGCTTAGTACCTTCAGCTGACCGTCGTTGAAGCAATAGATCATGCCGCCATGCTGGCGGTATTCGAAATCGTTTCCGATGTCATCGACAATTCCCGGATAGAGATCACGCCCGGCTCGGGCGAGATCGAGCTGCACTCCGGCCGGTCGAAGGCTGAGCCAGATAAATCCCGCGTTCCTTCCAGAAGCACCGTACGCTAGGTGCTCCTTTTCAACGACAGTGACAGCCAGCCCGGCCTGTTGCAGGAAGTATGCTGTAGACATCCCCACGATGCCTCCACCGATAACGACGACGTCAGCTTTTCTCATTTTCGTTGCCACATTTTCTTTGACGAGCGACTTTCCGCCGTCGCACCTCTCCAGTTTGTTGAGTGAGCGGCCCTCAATCGACATTTCCTCAGCTGCAGGGGCAGCGTTATGTCGCCGTCCAGCCGCCATCGATGGCTATTGCCTGTCCGGACACGTAGCTTCCCGCATCGGTGGCGAGGAACAACGCCATCGCGGCAACTTCTTCCGGGAGTCCCTTCCGCTTAGCGGGAACCAGACGCTTGTAACCCTCCGGATCGCTTCCGACACCTTTTTGCATGTCGGGGCCGTCCGCGCCCAGGATGGCGGCTGAGTTACCCCGGATGTCAGTCTGGATCACGCCCGGGCAGATAGCGTTCACAGTAATGCCGAACTGCGTATGGCTGACGGCGATCTGCCGCGTGAGACCCACTACCCCGAACTTCGACGCGGTATAGGAGGCACCGTCAGCAGCGCCCCGCAATCCGCCGACGGAGGAGGTATTGATGATGCGGCCCGATTGCTTTGCGACCATGTGTCTAAGAGCGGCCCTGCAACCGAAGAACGTGCCTTTGAGGTTGATGTCGATGATTTGATCCCAAAGAGCTTCCGTAGTCTCCAAGCAGTCGGCAAATCCGTCAAAGACACCTGCGTTGTTCACCATCACGTCAATCGAGCCGAACTTCTCGACCGCTCCGTCGACAAGCGCGTTGACGCTACCTTCACTGCGAACATCGGTCTTTTGGAAGACTACGTTCAGCCCTTCTGAGGAAAGCTTGGATGCAAATGCATCACCGATATCGTCGAGAATGCCACCTACGACGACAGAAGCTCCCGCCGTTGCAAGAGTTCGCGTAATTGCTGCGCCGATTCCGGTCTCTCCGCCGGTGATGACAGCCGTTCGTCCCTTCAAACTAAGTTCCATGGGTGCTCCCTTAAACATTCTGGTCGATTGCTGTTTCTCAGCTCTCGGCTATCTTTCGAAAATTGGCTTTGAAGCGTTCCAGACGCGCCGAGCATTCTCGAATTCGCCCTTAAAATGGCCGGTGGGTTGCATGTAGAACCCGCTGCGAGCGAGGAAGTATCCCCCCTGGCGATGAAGGTCCGCCAAACCCTCAGCTACCTTCAGAGCCATGAGATTAGGGTTGATGATCGGCACCCCAGATGGCTCTCCGCCCTCCATCAGGTACTCCTGATAGATTGCCGCGATGATGGTGCAGCCCATGATTACCGTCTCTGCTCCAAACCTCTGTGCGGCCTCTTTCGACAACCTGACGACATCTCTGGCCACTGAAGCACGGTCTTTGATCATGTCTTTCACGAACCAATCGATTGCATCAACGCCACGGACTGTGTTGCCCTGGCCATTGAGACGAACTTGGTCGTAGATGTACGGAACAGCTTTTCGGTGGTCTGTGAGTACCATCGTCGAGTGTCCGTAGTACGCGGCCATTTGGAAAGAGGCTTCGAGCGGCCCAATTACAGGGATATCGACCAGCTCGCGGGCAACCCGAACTCCTGGGTCGTAGAGACATCCAACTATGACAGCGTCGTAGCCGGTCTCTTGGGATCGCATAATTTGCTCGTAAAGCGACTGCTCGATCATGTGCTTCGAATAAAAGAAATCGATGTCTTGGGGGCAATTCTCAAGATGAGTGACGTCCAGGACGGTGTCACCAGCGGCATAGTGCGACAACGTTTTCTCGATGATCGCATCATAGCTCTCGGAGCCGAAGGGATTGATGAAGTTGATCCGCTTTGTCATCGCGCTCTCGATTTTTGACCGTTAGGAATTAAAACATACCGGAGAGTTTTCTACTTTTGTCAAGCCCGGCTTAGGTGGCTTTGCAGGCGTTGTGGCGGATAGATTTCCATTGACATACCCAAAGGTCAAATTAAAAGTTTCAAAAGTACATATTTTGGGCTGGAGGGTTTTATGAAGACGGCACTCACCGAGATGTTCGGGATTGAAGCTCCCATATTTGCGTTCAGCCATTGTCGAGATGTCGTCGTAGCAACGTCGAGAGCTGGGGGAATTGGCGTGCTGGGGGCGGCATGGATGACGCCGGAACATCTTGAGCAGGAAATGAAGTGGATCGACGACCATATCGATGGAAAGCCCTATGGGGTCGACATGATCTTCACCTCCGCCGCCTCAGACATTTCCGAAGGCAAAAGCCCGCGAAAGATTCTGCCGCCAGAGCAGGTCGAGTACATCAACGGTCTGATGTCCAAAGACGGTGTGCCGGAGCTTCCGCAGGAAGATGTCGATGGATGGTATGAGGAATACGCCGCCAATCTTAGCTTCACGCAAGCAGAAAGCGATGCTCTATTTGAAGTCGCGATGCGCCATCCTATCAAGCTCGTCGTAAGTGCTCTGGGCGTAGCGCCTTCGAATGTAATTGATAGAGCGCATGCTGCCGGAATCAAGTTCGGGGCCCTCGTCGGGTCGTCCCGTCAGGCTGAAAAGCAGGTCGATGCGGGCATGGACTTTATCATCGCACAAGGCACTGAAGGCGGCGGTCATACTGGCAACGTAGCTTCGATGGTGCTTTGGCCGGAGATCGTTGATCGGGTCTCGCCCATCCCTGTCGTCGCTGCCGGGGGCGTAGGTAATGGTAGGCAGATGGCTGCGGCGCTTGCCCTTGGTGCCGAGGGAGTATGGTGCGGAACGGTATGGCTTGGAACCGTGGAAAGCGAACTGAACCCTGACATGAGGGAAGTTCTCTATGCTGCCAAGTCCACGGATGCAGTCATAACATATGGCTACACAGGCAAGCCTTGCCGGGCAATCAAAAGCAAATTCACAGATGCTTGGGCGTCGGAGGACGCTCCAAAGCCACTGAAGGTTCCCTATCAGTCGATTCTTTCGGGTGAACCATTTAGGCGCGCAGAGCGGTCACACCGGAAAGACTGGATGACCTACGCAGCCGGACAGGTTGTCGGGCAGGTCAATGAACCAAAGACGGTAAAGCAAGTCGTCTACGACATGCTCACTGAGTACGTAGACACAATGGAGCGTCTCGACGCCCTTCTCCAAGATTAGGCAAGCATACGAATTTCGAGGGTAGGGAACCTTGAAAGCCGGTCAAGGAGGTGAGGCCGGGGCATTTGTCACCTTGTTCAACAAAACATAACAGAGGGAATGAACATGAGACGTTTGCTGGCATTTACGGCTTTAGCGCTGATCTCACAGGCCGCCTCGGCGTTCTCCGCCGATTGCGCAACGAAGGTGAAGACTGTGCAGGACGGGAAGCTGATTGTGGCTGCCTACGACTACCCGCCCTTTTCCGTCACATCGGGCGGTGCAATCTCTGGCATTGACGTCGATATCGTCACCCGGGCCGCGAAAGAAAACTGCTTGGAAGTCGTGCCAATGGTTCTTGATCCAGCCGCGACAATTCAGGCTGTGGTGAGCGGGAAAGCGGACGTGGCAATCGGCAGTTGGAACCGAACCGAAAAGCGTGCGAAGGCCGTGAATATGTCTGCGCCGACCTATCTTGACCCCATGGGCATTTTCTCCAAAGACGGTTCTGATACGGTTGCCTCCTTCGAGGGGAAGAATGTCGGCACGGTCCAGGGATATCTGTGGGTGGGCGAAATGCAGAAGATGCTCGGTGATAAGCTGAAGCTTTACCCCACGCCGGTTGCGCTCGCCCAAGACCTGGAAGCTGGCCGGATAGACATCGCAGCAGACGGCTACAATTCAGGCGCATACATTCAGAAGACCTCAGGCGGTTACAAAGGTATCCAGATCAAGCTTTCCAAGCCTGATGAGCGCATTCAGGCGTCCATACTTCCCGCACAAGCGGGCATTATCTACACCAAAGGTAACGAGTCTCTAGGAGCGGCCCTGGATAAGAGCATCGAGCAGCAGCATAAAGACGGCTTGATCGTCAAGGACCTAGAAGCTGCTGGCTTCGACAAGAAGGTCGGCGACGTCGGCGAGCCGCGTATGGTGAAGTAGACCAAGCCGAAAGGCGAAGGCCGCTCGTTGTAGAAAGGGCGGCCTTTCTTCAGTCGGCGAGGACGCCGAGCGAAGTGTCTATGACCGGCTGCTGGCTACGAGGGTGATCAATATACTTGAGAGCAGTCGGTCAATTAGCCTGAGCGTACGCGGCCCAGCATCTGAAGCGAAAACCCTGTGCGGCATCAACGAGGTTTAACACGTTTTAGGGAGCGCTGTGTTCACGGCGCTCCCAATAAATGTCAAGCCGACCAGCCAGCGGCAGCAAGGTCCTTGCTCAGTTCTTTGCGCTCGCGTGGATATTCGACAATCTCGTCTGGCAAAGTGCGAATGCGCGTCTTTGACTGCAGTTCCTCAGAGATATGGGCGACTACGCCAGGGAACGTCGACAGGAGTGCCAGTCCAGTCATTTCATCAGGGGTGAATGCCATCTCCGTCAGAATGGCTGCCATCATGCCAACTTCGTTGATGGGCATCTCTGGCTTGTTGACGCGCTTGATAAAGGCCCGGTGAACCGCCTCGTACCAATCGCCTACATCTCCCCACACACCAGCTTCAACTGCAATCGACTTCAGCTTCTGAGCGCGCGGGTCAGAGAACTTGAAATTTGGATGCCCGAAGCCTCCGACGCGGAGTTTTTTAGAACGGATTTCATCGACGGCAGCTTCTGCGCATTCGTCGATATTTGCACCGGGTTTGCGATGCGCGTCGTACGTGCTGCGAATGAACGCACCCGCGCTGTCAGGTGCGAGGGTGTACTCACCAGCGGAAAGCATCGCAGTCGCGAGGCCTGCCACCATGGAAGGGTTCCCGGACACACAATAGCGGGCCGCGACCGTTCCTGGCTTCTTGAGGGAATAGTCCAGCACCGAGCACAGGATGGCGTCGATCATCTTTGTCTGGCCGGGAGTTGGCAGTGCTCCCTTGATGAGAAGGTACGTCGCTGAAGCGAAAGACACGTTTCCGATGAGGTCCCCCAGGCTGTATCCGCGAATGAAGACATCTGCCTCTTCAACGTCACTCACGCTTGTGGTCCACGACTTTCGCACGTCGGCGGTCATTTTGGGTGTCCTTCCTGATAGATAACGCGATTATTCGCTGCTTGGCTGGACAAATAGGTACCAAGGATCGAAATATTTGTCCAGCGGGTATGTTTTTTGGATTTGATGGTATAATTTCAGCGAGAACTGTTTTCTGGGCGTTTGCGGGTTCAAATCCGGCAGCCGATGAAACATCATGGAGGATAAGCTTTGCGAACGTATTCCGGCGTTGTCTACCCTGCACATTCAGACGCTATGGGCCATATGAACGTGCAGTATTACGTGGCCGCTTTCGATCAGGCGATGTGGCACCTCGTCCATGCGCTGGGCTACAGAACTCAATGGCAGGAGGAACGGGGTGAGGGATGGGCGGACGTCCAGCATAACGTCTCCTTTTCCCGGGAGCTTAAGGTAGGCGGCCTTTTTTACGTCGAGAGCCGGGTAGGGCAGGTTGGCACAAAGTCCCTCACGACCGTCCACGAAATGTTTGATGTCTCTGGCAAGCTTGCCGCGTCAAACGAGATAAAGTCGGTCTACTTTGATCTGAAAGCGCGCAAAGCCCTAGTCCTGCCACAGGAAATCCGGCTTGAGGCTGAAAGGCTACTTGCCAGCTTGCAGGTCGCTCACTCGATCTGAGCAGACGGCGAACCCCGGGGACACCTAAATGAATGAGCACCATCTCGTGGTCGTAGGCGGCGGCTTTGCAGGTCTGCAACTGGTCAATGATCTCAGGGGGGCACCGTTGCGCATCACCCTGATTGACCGGCGCAATCACCATCTATTTCAACCGCTACTCTACCAGGTCGCGACCACCGTTCTGGCGACCTCTGAGATCGCTTGGCCAATCCGTTCGCTCTACAGGGATCGACCTGAAGTCACGACGTTGCTTGGCGAAGTTGTCGCGGTGGACGCCGCTCGCGGTACAGTCTCCTTGAGTGATGGCGAAAGCATCTCTTACGACACCCTGGTGCTTGCCACCGGCGCGACACATGCCTATTTCGGAAGAGATGAGTGGGAGCCGGTAGCTCCTGGGCTAAAGACGCTCGAAGATGCAACGACAATCCGTCGACGGACATTGCTTGCTTTCGAACGCGCGGAGGCTGCTCGGTCTTCAGACGAAAGCAAAGCGCTCCTGACATTCGCAATTGTCGGAGCTGGACCCACTGGCGTTGAACTCGCTGGCATCATCGCTGAACTTGCACATAAAACCCTGCCACAAGAGTTCCGGCGGATTGATACTCGTGAAACCCGTGTGCTGTTGATTGAAGCGGGACCACGTATCCTACCAAGCTTTGACGAAGCCCTGTCCGATTACGCGCGTGACAGTTTGCGGAAGCGCGGCGTGGAGGTATTGGTGGGGCAGCCTGTCACCAATTGCACTGCCGAGGGCGTAACCGTTGGCGACAGCTTCATCCCGTGCAGGACGATCATCTGGGCAGCTGGCGTCAAGGCATCTCCAGCTGCGAGGTGGCTGGCTGCCAAGGCGGATCGCGCGGGTAGGGTGATTGTTGAAAAGGACCTTTCAGTTCCGGATTGGCCGAATGTGTTCGTGATTGGCGACACAGCGGCAGTTTCCCTGCCGGATGGCAAACCAGTTCCCGGTATTGCGCCCGCTGCTAAACAGCAGGGAGCGTATGTTGCGGGAGTTCTGCGGGCCCGTTTGGCGCAAAAAGCCAGCCCCCCGACGTTTCGGTATGTCCACCAGGGAAGCTTAGCAACAATCGGCAACAACTCCGCGATCATCGATTTCCGGAGGATAAAGCTGAAGGGGTGGGTCGCTTGGTGGATTTGGGGTCTCGCACATATCTATTTTTTGATCGGGACTCGGTGGCGGTTTGCGGTGGCATGGAGTTGGCTGTGGATTTCCATCAGCGGCCAGCACAGCGCTCGTCTCATCACACAGAGAGAAACGATCAAGGAGTTTGCTGACGACAGCTGAGCTGTGTCGTCGCTAATTCACTTTCCGCAGTCCAGACTGTCTAGACTCCTTTTTTGACTTGAAAGTATTTATATTTGATTGTTTGTTCAGTTCGTAGTGCTCTTCGATCAGAGCGGGAGGGAACAAAATGAACGGCAAATATGGCATTCAAAACATCTCACGTCGAAATGTGCTGAAGTGCACTGCCGCAGGAGTCGGAAGTGCACTTCTGAATTCTGCATGCTTTGAGCTGAGCAGGGCCAGTGACAGCGGACCGATTGTCGAAACCCGAGAAGGTAAGTTGCGAGGTGTCGCCACCGACAAGCTTACAATTTTTAAGGGGGTGCACTACGGCGAAACGACAGCTGGGAAAGGTCGCTTTCGAAAGCCGATCCCATTGAAGGCCTGGAACGGAATTCGAGAGGCTAGTGCGCTCGGCGATCCATGCTTTCAAAACAATCCCGACTGGGTCGGATGGAAAGAGGACAACAACGGGAGCGAGGACTGCCTGGTCCTGAACATCTGGAGCCCTCGGACTGCAGGCAAAAAGCCCGTCATGGTGTTCTTCCACGGTGGCTCGTACATGTACGGGTCCGGTGGTGCGCCGATGTATGATGGTGCGCGTCTTGCAGAACGAGGCGATGTCGTTGCTATCACGGTAAACCATCGCATTCATATGCTTGGATTCATGCACCTCGCTGCGCTGTCTGAAGACTACAAGGGATGCTCTAACGCTGGCCTGCTCGATCTCGTTGAGGCACTTCGATGGATCAACAGGAATATCAACGAGTTCGGCGGAGACTCGGAAAACGTCACCATATTTGGAGAGTCTGGTGGTGGCGGCAAAGTAAGTTGCTTGATGGCTATGCCTGCTGCGAAGGGCCTCTTCCACAGGGCGATTGTACAAAGCGGGTCACAGCTTCGGGTGCGCGACCCAATCGACGCGACAAAAGACGCCAAAGCCGCTCTTAGCTTGATTGGCATCCAGGAAGGGCACCTAACGGGCTTGGAAAACGTTCCGTCACAAGTAATCTGGGACACCTATATGAAGGTGTCACAAGGAAACATTCGCGGCGGCTTTTCGGACGTCGCCTTTTCGCCGGTGCTCGATCCAGATACATTGCCGTTTCAACCGGGCTCGCCCGAGGCGATAGAGATTTCGAAGGAAGTAGCGCTTCTGGTCGGCACAAACGAGGCTGAGGGCACGTTTCCGCTGCTGATGGCAGACTTGTTGAAGGCTCCGGCCGACGAGAAGGCGGTTCAACAAAATTTGGAGCAGCTCTTCTCAAAGGTTAGGGATCAAGGTCGCGCAAAGCTTGTCGAACTGATTGACGCAACGAAGAGCAAAAATCCTGGCATCGATCCTTATCACCTGCTTGTAGCGGTTTCGACTGACTTGTGGATGACGCGCGACGCAATCGAGCAAGCTGAACGCCGCATCGAGCACGGCGCACCAGAGGTGTACATGTATCGCTTCGGCTGGAAAGAGCCATGCCTAGGCGGCCAGTGGGCCACTCATGCTGCCGAGCTGCCGTTTCTGTTCGACCACCTAGATATCGATCAAATATGGGGCGAGCCCGGCCTCGATGCCGCCCGGCAAAAGCTCGATCCGCAAAACAGCCGATACCGTCTCAGAGATGGGATCATCGCCTCATGGTCCGCCTTCGCGCGGAATGGGAAGCCGACGGCAGGCGAATTGCCATCATGGCCTGTGTACGACAAAGAAAGCAGATTGGTGATGCGACTGGACGGCAAATCTGCAGTAGTCGCTGACCCCCTGGGGCCAAGCATCCGCAAGCCTCTCGGTAGCCTTGAGGTAGGAGTTGGCTCGTAAATGATCTGGCGCGGCGCTCATGCGCTGCGCCATTGCCGTATGCGTTATCTACACGATATCGTTCAACGCGAGCGCGTTGCAGATTTCCTTAGAGATGGGGTTGTAGTCGGAGAGGCATCGACAACTATCAGTCGTTGCTGGTTCAAGTAGTAATTTGCTACCGGACCGACACTCTGCGATGGCGTCGGCTCAGCTAAGCAGTCCTTAGTGAACTTCTCAAGACCGGTAAGCTCGACAACCGCGTCCAGTCGCAGACGCTTCTGTCTGAGGGTCTCATCTAACGCAACAGCCTGGCGCACCGTCTCCGGGTACTCGTGGAGGATAAATCCGTCTTTCCCGTCTGGCCCGTCGAGTCGCTCAATGACTACCATCTGGATGGTGTCATCACAGAGCAAAGCGCCATCTCTAATCTCCTGCTGAGCTATTTTGCCTGCAGCAGTCTGCCTGTCAATTGCGTCGCGAAGTATGTCACCGGGTGAGAACTGCGGAACGCGCAGTGTTTTCGCGAGCATTGAGGCTTGGGTGCCAATGCCAGTTAGGTGGGCACCGAGGATGACAATTCGCATAGAAATCCATCCTACATCTTGCGCCTCGCCGCAGCGGCAATGAGGGCATTTTTGCTCTAAAACTTTAGGTAAGTTGCTGCGGATCGCGTAGGACCAAGTTCCTGACGATGGCTGAGACAACGCGAACTTCGTTCTCGTCAAAGGTCTCAGCGTGCCAGTCCACGATCCCGACGCCAGGCTTCGTTTTCGAGCCCCGAAGCGCCTTAACCGTGAATGTGGCATGCAGCCAGCTTCCGGGACGAACGGGTTTGTGGAAACGCAGCTCGTCAACGCCGAGACCTGCAACTGCCTTGCCCTTAAAGACACCCGCGTCTACGCCCAGCCGCATAGTCAACGAGTAAGAGTGAGCGCCACTTGCCACTAGTTCGCCAAAGAACGTGCCGACCGCAGCTGCCTCGTCAAGATGAAACGGTTGGGGGTCGAATTCCTGCGCAAAGCGAATGACAGCTTCCTTCGTTAACAGGATCGGCTCGCTTTTAACACTGAAACCAACCTCCAGATCGTCATACCACAAGTCCATCGACCGCCTCCTCATGCGCAGTGTTACATGTTGGTATAAACCGGCCCTTCGCCGCCCTGGGGCGGAACCCAATTGATGTTCTGGTTGGGGTCCTTGATATCGCAGGTCTTGCAGTGAACGCAGTTCTGGGCGTTGATGACGTAGGTATCCTTGTCGTCCTTCTCCACCCATTCGTAAACGCCTGCAGGACAGTAGCGCGTCGAGGGACCGGCGAAGATGTCGTGTTCAGACGACTTCTGCAGCGCCATGTCCTTGACCCGGAGGTGCACTGGCTGATCTTCCTCGTGGTTGGTGTTCGACAGGAACACCGAGGACAGGCGGTCGAAGGTGAGAACGCCGTCAGGTTTTGGATAATCGATCTTCTTGTGCTGCGAGGCCGGTTCCAGCGAGTCTGCGTCCGTCTTGCCGTGTTTGAGCGTGCCGAAGAAGGAGAAGCCGAACAGCGTATTGGTCCACATGTCTAGTCCGCCAAGAGCCACGCCGACAGCCGTGCCGAACTTCGACCAGAGCGGCTTGACGTTGCGGACCTTTTTCAGGTCCTTGCCAATGTCGCTTGCGCGCCATTCGTTCTCGATCTCGATGACCTCGTCGTTGGTGCGGCCGTTGGCAATTGCATCGGCAATCTTGTCCGCCGCCAGCATGCCGGAGAGCAAGGCGTTGTGGCTGCCCTTGATGCGGGGAACGTTGACCAAACCAGCGGAGCAGCCAATCAATGCACCACCAGGAAATGTCAGCTTTGGTACCGACTGGTAGCCACCCTCTGTGATGGCCCGAGCGCCGTAGGAAAGCCGCTTGCCGCCTTCGAAGGTCGAGCGGATCGCCGGATGCGTCTTGAAACGCTGGAATTCCTCGAAGGCGGAGAGATACGGGTTCTTGTAGTTCAAGTGTACCACGAAGCCGACGGCAACGAGGTTGTCTTCCAAATGATACAGGAACGAGCCGCCACCCGTCTTCATGCCGAGCGGCCAGCCGAAGGAGTGCTGCACAAGACCATGCTTGTGGTTCTCGGGTTTAACTTGCCAGAGTTCCTTGATGCCGATGCCGAACTTCTGCGGCTCGCGATCCTTCTGCAGGTCAAACTTGGCAATGAGCTGCTTGGCGAGAGAGCCGCGCACGCCTTCGCCGATAAGCACATACTTTCCGAGTAGCTCCATGCCGCGCGTGAAATTCGGGCCCGGCTGACCATCCTTCTCGATGCCCATATCGCCGGTGGCGACACCGATGACAGCGCCCGCCTCGTTGTAGAGCACCTCTGTAGCAGCAAAGCCCGGATAGATTTCCACGCCGAGTGCTTCCGCGTGGCCCGCCAGCCAGCGACAGACATCGCCAAGCGAGACGATGTAGTTGCCGTGGTTGTTCATCAACGGCGGCATCAGGATGTTTGGCAGCCTGACCGATCCCGCAGGACCCAGGAATAGAAACTTATCATCAGTAACTTCGGTCCTGAAGGGATGGTCGCTTTCGCTGCGCCAGTCCGGCAGCAGGCGGTCGATTCCGACAGGATCGACGACGGCACCCGACAGGATATGCGCACCCACTTCTGCCCCTTTTTCTAGCAAGACGACAGAGAGTTCTGGATTGACCTGCTTGAGCCGGATTGCAGCCGATAAACCGGCAGGTCCACCACCAACGATGACTACGTCGAATTCCATGCTTTCGCGTTCGAGCGCGGAAGTATCAATCATTACCATTCCTTCGTTCAATCACCGGCGCTCAATGTTACACCAGAGCACCAACAGCGGCTTGGTCGTACATCTGACGGCGGTGACTTCGCCAGCGCCACTATACGAGACGCCTCCCAAGCCGACCTTTGCCCAGTTTTCGCTTCCGGTGACGAACTCCATGGGAGACAGCGCAAGAAAAGCACGGGCTTGGTATTGGGTGTGATCCGGGAACCGAGTGTACGGCGCAAGAACCGTCACCCCGATCCTCAAATCACTTCGCTCTTCGACACCACCTGGCCCCACGATCAACGCGTGTGCGTGGGAATTTTCGAAATCCTTGCTCGCAAAAGGACCGCTTTGGCTCTGCGTCCAGGCCAGGCTGCTGGCGAGATGCGAAAGGGCATTCGACAACGCGGCAAACGGTGCTCCTTGCTTAGATAGTGGCAGAAGGGCTTGCGTGAACAGCTTATCGCCTAGGCTGGGCTGTTCGCTCTCAGTAGACGTGAAGCGGCCGGGCCGGATGAGCTTCTCGAAAACCTTACCGGCAAGCCTCTTCGGCATAAGCGAAACGTCTGACGATAACATCAGGGTCCACATTGCGTTGAGTGCGGCTTGCAGGTGCTCGGGGCGCGTGGCTCGGCTTCCACCCATCCTTTGGGGTGCTGGGTCGCTGCCAACGAGCAGCAAGTCAGCGCTCCTGACAGTTGACTGTTTGTTGGCGACGGGCATCGGTGCGTCTCAGAGGTTTTTTTGGATTTCTGGGAGAACCTCGAACAGATCACCGACTAGGCCATAGTCCGCGACCTGGAATATAGGCGCGTCCTCGTCTTTGTTGATTGCCACGATGACCTTGGAATCTTTCATACCAGCCAAGTGTTGGATCGCGCCGGAGATACCGCAAGCGATGTACAGATCGGGAGCAACGACTTTACCGGTTTGTCCGACCTGCCAGTCGTTAGGCGCGTAACCAGCGTCTACAGCTGCACGGCTTGCGCCGACGGCAGCGCCAAGCTTGTCAGCGAGGGGAAGGATGACTTCCTTGAATTTTTCCGCTGACCCCAACGCCCGCCCTCCCGAAACCACGACTCTCGCCGACGTGAGATCAGGGCGTTCAGAATGCGATAGCGCATCAGAAACAAATGATGACAGGTCTGAGGAGAAGGCTGCCGCCGTGGTTTCAACGGCGACAGCAGTGGAGCCTTGGGAGGCTGGTGAAAATGAGGCCGTTCTGACGGTTATGACCTGCTTGGCGTCAATCGTCTGGACCGTCTGAATAGCGTTTCCGGCATAGATGGGCCGCTTAAACGTATTAGGGGAGACGACTTCAATGATCTCCGACACCTGTGCTACATCCAGGAGTGCAGCCACGCGTGGGAGAACATTCTTCCCGACTGATGTGGCGGCAGATATGATCGAGCCGTAGCCGTCGGAAATGGATACTATAAGGTCCGCTAGCGGTTCGGCGAGCGAGTTTGCAAAGGCGTCTGCATCAGCAAGAAGTACCTTCGAAACACCGGATAACGTCCGCGCCTGCTCGGCCACCGGTTGAACATTCTTACCAGCAACTAGGACATGAACGTCCGTGTCGATTGCCTTAGCTGCTGTGAGAGCCTTCGCTGTTTGATCGGAGAGAGCGGCGTTGTCATGATCGGCAAGCAGAAGAATGGTCATTTATTCGGTCCTTTCGATCAGAGAACGGCAGCTTCGGTCTTGAGTTTCGCTACCAGCTCGGCAGGAGAAGCCACTTTTACCCCGGCTTTACGACCGACAGGTTCTTCCGTCTTGAGTGTTTTCAGGCGTGGCGACGTATCGACGCCAAAATCAGCGCTGCTCTTCTTCTCAAGCGGCTTCTTCTTCGCCTTCATAATGTTTGGCAGGGAAGCGTAACGGGGTTCATTGAGACGCAGATCGGCCGTTACAACGGCAGGAAGCTTCAATGAAATCGTTTGAAGGCCGCCATCTACCTCTCGGACGACAGTGATGCGGCCGTCGGCAATTTCCACGTCGGAAGCGAAGGTGGCTTGGCCGACATTCAATAGGGCCGCCAGCATTTGACCAGTCTGATTTGAGTCATCGTCAATTGCCTGCTTTCCAAGGATAATGAGGCCAGGCAATTCAGCCTCGGCGACGCTCTTCAGAATCTTCGCGACAGCAAGCGGCTCTACCACGTCGTCCGTCTCGACCAAAATTGCCCTGTCCGCCCCCATTGCGAGCGCAGTGCGAAGTGTTTCCTCAGCTTTCGCCGGGCCAATCGAGACCACAATCACCTCGGCGGCCTCTCCGCCCTCCTTCAGCCGGAGAGCTTCCTCGACCGCGATCTCGTCGAAGGGGTTCATCGCCATCTTTACGTTGGCAAGCTCTACTCCGGAGCCGTCGGCTTTGACACGAACCTTTACGTTATAGTCTACGACCCTTTTTACGGGCACGAGAATTTTCATAGGTCCACCTCAGGAATTTGCTGCGCCACAAAGGCGCTTGAAATATTCGGGCGGAAGCTAACAAAACATACTCAAAAGTCAAATGAAACGACCGAATGGTCAGATTTAATTTTTTTGATCTCCCTTTTGGCTTGCGTCCCGCCCTCGACGTCTTGACCCATCGGCTCAAAGCGCGTTATTTGACTGACGGGTCAGAAAAATCGAAAGAGTGGTCAGTCTAATTGCTCCCCGCTTCTCCATCAGAGATGAAACGAGAACGCGCGGAAAGGAGAGGGTCGATTATGAGGATAATTTTGCTTGGGCCGCCTGGCGCTGGTAAAGGGACACAGGCCCAATACCTCGTGGACACATACGGCATCCCCCATCTCTCCACTGGAGACATGTTACGTTCGGCCGTCGCTTCCCAGACCGAGGTCGGCAAGAAAGCCGAGGCTCTGATGACCGCCGGTCAATTGGTGCCCGATGACGTCGTAGCTGGAATTGTTGCGGAGCGACTGGAGAGGCCTGACTGCAAAACAGGCTTCATTCTCGACGGCTTCCCGCGAACCCTTGTTCAAGCGCAAGAGCTGCACAAGATACTCCGCGCCGCTGCAATGCCGATTGATGTCGTAATCTCGCTGCAAGTTGACGAGCATGCTCTTGGTAACCGTATCGAAGGGCGTGCCATGGAGGCCCGAGCTGCGGGCAGGGAGGTTCGTTCCGACGATAACCCCGAGGTGTTGAAGCGGCGGGTGTCGGAATACAACGGTAAGATTTCTCCCGTTGTTGAATATTACGACTCTCTGGGTCTCCTGCACGCCGTGAATGGCATGGGCGATATCGCCGCCGTCTCGTCTCTAATAGATGCCATCCTGAGCAGCACTCGTTTTTCGATAAATTCCGGGCAACAGATTGCCGACCGTTTTAAATGATCAATGCTGGCCGGTTTGATGGCCGCGAAAGAAGGGTAAGCACATGCAGAACAACGAAATCGCCACCCGTCGCGCCGACTCTATTTCGCGCGGTGTCGGTGTCACAACTCAAATTTACGCGGATCGCGCTGAGAACGCCGAAATCTGGGATGTCGAGGGTCGTCGTTACATTGATTTCGCAGCTGGCATTGCTGTCGTGAATACGGGCCACCGGCATCCAAAGGTCATCGCCGCCGTAAAGGACCAGGTCGACCGCTTCACCCACACCTGCCACCAAGTTGTCCCCTACGAAAATTACGTCCGGCTGGCTGAGCGGCTGAACGATCTGGTTCCCGGTAACTTCAAAAAGAAGACTATCTTCGTGACCACCGGTGCAGAGGCAGTCGAGAACGCCGTGAAGATTGCTCGCGCCGCCACCAATAGGTCTGCAGTGATAGCATTCACCGGGGGCTTCCACGGGCGCACCTTTATGGGCATGACCCTTACCGGCAAGGTGCAACCCTACAAGGTCGGCTTTGGGGCCATGATGCCAGATGTGTTCCACGTTCCATTTCCTGCCGAGCTGCACGGAACCTCGGTGGAAGACTCGCTTTCGGTTCTTGAAAAGCTATTCAAAGCCGATGTCGATCCGAGCCGGGTCGCTGCATTCATTATTGAACCGGTCCAGGGTGAAGGCGGCTTCTATGAAGTCCCTAAAGCCCTGATGCAGAAGCTTCGAGAAATTGCGGACCAGCACGGCATCCTGCTCATTGCCGACGAAGTCCAAACTGGTTTCGCACGCACAGGCAAGCTTTTTGCCATGGAGCACTATGGTGTTGTCGCCGACTTGACGACCATGGCAAAGGGTCTCGGTGGGGGCTTCCCCATCGCCGCTGTTACGGGCCGCGCCGAGATCATGGATGCTCCCGGGCCCGGCGGACTGGGCGGCACCTATGGCGGCAATCCGATTGGGATCGCCGCAGGCAACGCAGTTCTCGATGTAATTGAAGAAGAGGGTCTCAACGACCGCGCCAATACCCTGGGCGCTCGCCTTAAGCAGCGACTCCAGTCCCTGAGGGAAGCCGTGCCGCAGATCGTAGATATCCGGGGACCCGGCTTCATGAATGCCGTGGAATTCAATGTCCCGGGGACAGCGACGCCGGACGCAGACTTCACTAACAGAGTGCGCCTCCGCGCTCTGGAAAAAGGCCTGATCCTTCTAACCTGCGGGGTCTATGGGAACGTCATACGCTTCCTTTCGCCCATCACTATCCAGGATGAAGTCTTCGCTGAAGCCCTCGATATCCTTGAAAATGCACTGCGCGATTGCGCAAAAGGAGCGTGATCCATGTCGATCTCAGCGAGCCTTCTTAACAAATTGAAGGACAAGACGCTTGCCACTGACAAGGCGTTGATTGGCAGCGACTGGTTCGCCTCCAGCGAAACCGGCAAGACCTTCAATGTCCTCAACCCATCAACAGGGGAGCTGATTGCGACTCTCCCTGACATGAACCGAGCCGAAACTGCTCGCGCGATTGATGTTGCTTACAAGGCCCAGAAGGAATGGGCCAAAAAGACAGGCAAGGAACGTGCGGCGATTCTCCGCAAGCTCTACGACCTGCTAGTCGCCAACGCGGATGACCTTGCAGTGATCCTTACCACCGAGATGGGGAAGCCTTACGCTGAAGCGAGGGGCGAAATACTCTACGGCGCATCCTATGTCGAATGGTTCGGCGAAGAAGCTAAGCGCGTCTACGGAGATACCATTCCAGGTCATCAGCAAGATAAACGTATCATCGTTATCAAGCAGCCAGTTGGCGTGGTAGCAGCCATCACCCCGTGGAATTTTCCCAATGCAATGCTTGCGCGAAAGTTCGCTCCTGCTGTTGCCGCCGGATGCGCGATGGTTTCAAAGCCCGCCGGGGAGACCCCTCTGTCGGCGCTCGCGTTAGCCATTCTTGCTGAACGAGCAGGACTTCCGGCTGGTGTGTTCAATGTGGTTCTGTCCAAAGACTCGGCTTCGATTGGCAAGGAATTCACGGAAAACGACAAGGTCCGTAAGCTGACCTTCACTGGCTCGACGAACGTCGGACGCATCCTGATGCGTCAGGGAGCGGACCAGATCATGAAGCTCGGCCTCGAACTCGGTGGGAACGCCCCATTCATCGTTTTTGATGATGCTGATCTCGACGCGGCGGTTGAAGGCGCGATGATCTCAAAATACCGAAACAACGGCCAGACATGCGTCTGCGCGAACCGCTTGTACGTCCAGTCGGGCGTGTACGACGAGTTCTCGAAGAAACTGGCTGCTAAGGTCGCGAGTCTCAAAGTTGGCGATGGCTTCGATGATGGGGTCCAGGCAGGCCCTCTGATCTCAGAAAAGGCGCTGGAAAAAGTCGAAGAGCATATTCAAGACGCGCTAAGCAAGGGGGCAGAGATCGCCCTTGGCGGCAAGCGACATGACAAGGGGGCCTTCTTCTTCGAGCCAACCGTCCTGACTGGCGTGACCAAAGACATGAAGGTGGCACGCGAGGAAACGTTTGGTCCGGTCGCCCCGTTGTTCAAGTTCGAAGACGAAGACGAAGTGATCGAGCTGGCCAATGACACCGAGTTCGGGTTGGCATCGTACTTCTATTCGAAGGATGTATCCAAAATCTTCCGGGTGGCTGAGGCGCTGGAGTACGGAATGGTAGGGATCAACACAGGTCTGATTTCAACCGAAGTGGCACCGTTCGGAGGCATCAAACAATCCGGACAGGGACGCGAGGGGTCGAAATACGGCATCGATGACTACGTGGAAATAAAGTATCTCTGCCTGAGCATTTGATTGTGCAGAAGCGGGCCTTCGGGCCTGCTTCTACGGCCCTCTACGTACTGCTTCGTCAAAATGTTTGACCATTGAGGCCACAGTGCTATCGTGTGCGTATAAAACCAAAAAAGGGGGTTTATATGCGCAGTGATCCTGATCCACGAAACGTCGCACACTGCCACGGGATGATCTGGCCAGAACCTGGCAGCGGCGAATCCGGAATGTACTGGATGCCCCTCATTAGAGCGGGTTTGAAAGCCCTGACAGGGCAGGTTGCCGAAATGCAGCATCGTTTCGCATTAAAGGTTACATCTGATGTTCCGGCGGACGAAGGACTTCCCGGCAGCCATACCTAATTCCCTCATTTCATTTCGTTATCCGGACTATCTTGCTTACTCGTCAAAAACTGACCATCAAGTATTTTTATTTGTACAATCAGTCAGATTCACTGTACACGGCTGGATATCGGATTTATGGTCCGTCTACCATCAAGACGGCATTTGAGGAGTTGCAAGATGTTGACAGCAGTGAACCCGCCGGGAAGCGCATGGCCAGGTGTCTCACAGGGAGTGATCCTCAAGGGGAGCGGTGTCTTCGTCTCTACCGGACACGTCGGGGCGAGCGCCGACGGCGAAATCGTTGTGTCTTCGCCGGAGGATCAGATTGTTGCCCTTTTCGAGAACCTCAAAGCGACACTGACCGCAGCAGACCTGGATTTTGCTAACGTCGCTCGCATGACCTGCTACGTGAACAGCTTTGATGACGCCACGATGGCGACCCTGCGAAGCGTTAGGGCTCGGTACTGGAACCAGGAATGCCCACCGTCCAGCGTCATTGTGCAAGCTGTGCTTTACGATCCGCGACTGCTCGTCGAGGCTGAAGTTCTAGCCGTGGTTCCTTGAGATCAGAGGGTTCGATGAAAAAGTTCGATGCCGTAATAATCGGCGGCGGCCACAACGGATTGGTCTGCGCATGTTATCTGGCGAAGGCCGGTCTTAAGGTTGGGGTCGTTGAGCGTCAGCCATTCGTCGGAGGCGCAGCGATCTCCCGGGAGGTCTGGCCTGGCTTCACCATCTCCGTCGCCTCATACTGGATGAGCATGCTTCAGCCGAAGATCATGCTTGACCTCGATCTCCAGAAGAACGGAGTTGAAGTCATCTCCGTGCCGCCAAGCTTCCATCCTTTTGAGAACGGAAAGAGCATTATCTACTGGCCAGACGAGCCGCGCTTTGTAGCCGAAATCGCTCAGTTCTCGAAGAAGGACGCGGAGAATTATCCTAAGTTTGCCGCACATATGGGAGAGATCATTCCCTACCTGCGGCGGCTCCTCTTCGAGACTCCGGTTGATCCATCGACCGGCAAGATCAAGGATATCGCGAAGACCATGTCTCTGGCGTGGCGGATGCGCGATATCGGTTCCCGGGTGTACGATATCTGGGACCTTCTCACACTTAGTGCTGATGACTACCTTCGGCGCTGGTTCGAAAGCGACGAAGTCCTGACCGCTTTCGGAAGCTATGCGTCTGGTTCTGCCGGACTAATCAGCCCGAAGACGGCAGGCTCTGCTTACGTTCTTGCTCGCCCCTACCTTCGAGACAATACAACATCCGCTGGCGGTGGTGGTCTTATCAAGGGCGGTATGGGCTCGATCTCCGAGGCGCTTCTGAAAGTTGCCAAGCAATATGGCGTCGAGGTCATCACCGGGCAAATGGTGAAGAAGGTCGACATAAAGAACTGCAAGGCGACCGGGATCGAGCTTTCCAACGGCGAGCACATCGTCGCTGAAACGGTTGTCTCGAACGCAGGCGCGAAGGCGACATACTTTGACCTGATCGGCAAAGAAAATGTCTCATCGGAGGTGACGGGACAAGTTGAGCGTCACCGTACGAAGTCTATTGCCTTCAAAATCAACCTGGCATGTAACGCTCTGCCTCGTTGGACGGCTTATGACGAGCGCCGTCTCAATGAAGCAAATCCTGGCTCAATTACCCTTGCCGAAAATTCTGAGGAGCTGGAGGATGCTTTCCATACCGCTCAGAATGGCGAGATGTCGAAGCATCCTTACCTATGGATTACGACGCCGAGCGCCTTCGATGGATCAGTGGCTCCCGAGGGAAAGCATGTCGTTCAGATTATGGGTGGCCACGTTCCCTATAAGCTGAACGGTCGAGAGTGGAACGATCAAACACGCCAAGAGCTGCTTGATATCGTCCTGCGCCAAATTTGCCGCTATGCACCGGGCTTCGATAAAGAGGTTCTTCACGCGCAGATACTGACACCAAAGGACATCGAAGAGATGTTCTCGATGGTGGATGGCCATGTCCACCATGGTGAAATGAGCCTTGATCAGGTCTTTTTCCGTCGGCCCATCCAGCACTACGCCGATTATCGCACGCCTATCGAAGGTGTGTACATGTGCGGCGCGGCTTGCCACCCAGGCGGCGGTGTGAATGGTGTTCCAGGCCACAATGCGGCTCGGGAAATTTTGCACGATCTCGGGAAAAAGTTCCCGGCGAGGGCGCGCCCTTAACTGTCCGTTTCGCGGCGGTGGCCTTCTGCAGCCGCCGCGATTTGCACAAGCGCATGGTTGAGCACGGACGTTTTTTTGTTGATTTGCGCAACCATGATGTTAACATACTCATCGTTCAAATTTAGATACGCAAAGGTATATTTTCCGTTCGTTTTATACGAGCGAGAATGGCGTCTTAGGAGAATTACATGGCTGACCTGGCAGGGCATGTTGTTGTTATCACGGGCGGCGAGACCGGTATCGGCCGAGCAACTGTTGAGTTGCTAGCCGAACAAGGTGCCACTCTAGTGATTGGCGGCGTACTTCCAGAGGAAGGCGAAGCAACGGTCACAGCCGTGCGGTCGACCGGCGGCAAGGCCGAATTCGTGCTGACTGATGTTAGGGAGCGCGAGCAGGTTGAAGCTCTGATCGAGGGTGCGGTTGCCCGGCACGGCAAGATCGACGCCCTGATCAACAACGCCGCCGTATTCGATGGATTCGTGAACGTTCTGGAGACCACAGACGGTCTCTGGGAGCAGATTATGAATGTGAACCTTCGAGGCCCCTTCTACGCTTCACGCGCAGCTATCCCGCATATGCTGAAGGCTGGCAAGGGCAAGATCATCAATACCTCCTCCATTGGTGGGATTGCTGGATACGCCGATGGCCCCGCATACACAGCATCGAAACATGGCTTGATCGGCTTCACCAAGCAGCTCGGCTGCGAATATGCAAGTCGCGGTATCGCGGTGAACGCGGTCTGCCCTGGTGCCATCGAAACGAACGTGCGTGGCAACTCGGCCAAACTTCTAGGAGAACATGCACCCGCCAGCATGGGTGGTGCGGGCTCCGATAACAGCTGGCTGGAGCGTGTCGTTCCGGCAAACCGAAAGGGCAAGCCTTCGGAAATTGCCGAGCTGATCGCATTCCTTGTCTCGGATAAGGCAAGTTACATCAACGGCCAGGCTTTCGTAATTGATGGTGGTTGGACAGCAAAATGAACTACGAGCAATTTACTTCCGAAGAAAATGAGATTGTTTCGACCGTAGAACGCTTCATTGAAGAGCGGGTCCGGCCGAACGTTATGGTGCTGGAGCGCGACCGGATTTTTCCGACGGACATTGTGTCGGAGATGGAGGAGCTTGGGCTCTTTGGAATCGCCGTTCCCGAAGATTTCGGAGGCTTGGGGCTTCGGACCCCGGTCTTTGCCGCCGTTATGGAGGTTGTAGCCCGTGGATGGACCACTCTTGCGGCCTACATTAACAGTCATTCAACTGTAGCCTACGCAATCGCGAACTACGGAACGGATGAGCAGAAGGAGAAATACCTTCCGGGACTCGCCACAGGCGAACATCGTGGCGCTCTTTGTTTGACAGAGCCCGGTTGCGGTTCCGATCTCCAGGCCATCCGCGCGAATGCTGTTGACAGCGGCGATCACTACGACCTTACGGCCAGCAAGACGTATGTCACCAACGGTGACAAAGCGACGCTGATGGTAACGCTCGTCAAACATCCGAAGGAAATCCCGGATGCCAAACAGAAATTCAGCCTTCTGTTGGTCGAGAAAACTTTCGCTGGGGTGACCGTAACGACCACCTTCCACAAGATGGCCTTCGGTCTCGTCGACACCGTCCAGATCGAAATGGATAACGTGACCGTGCCCAAAGCCAACCTTCTGGGAGGGGTTGAAGGTAAGGGCTTCCATCATCTGTTCGAGTCCCTTGAAATTGGGCGTATCGCCATCGCTATCAGTGCGGTTGGTCTTGCTGCCAATGCGCTCTCGGAGGCGAAGCGTTACGCGTCGGAGCGGGTTACCTTTGGAGTCACCATCGACAAGCACCAGGCAATCCAGTTCAAACTTGCTGACATGGCGACTAAACTCGTGGCGGCCCGGCTGATCACGATGGAAGCAGCATGGATGAAGGAGCGTGGCGGTCGTTGCGATATGATCAGTGCCATGGCCAAAATGTATGCCAGCGATGCGGCGGTCGAGATCGTCCACGATGCTGTGAAGGTTCATGGCGGGGCGGGGTACATCGAAGAGTATGCCGTTGAGAGGCTTTATCGAGAGGCGCTGCTCTACACCATTGGTGAAGGTACGAACGACATTAATCGCATCGTCATCTCTCGCCGGATCAACGGCGAAGAAGAACAGAGCTATCTCGGGCTTGTACAATGACTACCGTCTGCCTGACGTTCGACTTCGACGCGGTGTCGCTTTGGATCAGCTCTTTGAAGCAGACGACGGCAAACCCAATGTCTCGCGGGGAATTCGCTCCCCGCGTAGGCCTTCCCCGTGTGCTGTCACTGCTGGAGGAAAAGGGCATTAAGGCGACGTTTTTCGTCCCCGCCCACACAGCCGTTTCGTTCAATGCTGAAACGCGCCGTATTCTTGAAAGTGGACACGAAATCGGCATTCACGGGTACTGCCATGAGACGCCGGTAGGTCTCAGCAAGAGTGACGAAGCAGCGCTGCTGGATCGCGCAATCGCTAAGCTAAAAAACGCGCTCGGCGAAGGCTTTAATCCTGTTGGTTATCGGTCGCCAGCGTGGGACCTGTCTGAAAACTCCATAGGTCTAATGGAAGAGCGCGGTCTAATCTATGACAGCAGTCTGATGGCAGACGACTACAAGCCCTACTTTGCTCCGAGAGGCTTTAGCGTGACTGAAGAAGAATATCGGTCAGGCCCTGTGTCTAATGTGGTGGAAATCCCAGTAGCATGGGAACTCGACGATTTCCCGCACTTCATGTTCCTGAACAAGCCGATGTATCAGGGAATGCGGACCCCGAGCGAGGTCTATGAGCTTTGGCGTGAAGAATTCGACTTTTCCACCTCAATCGAGGGAGGGGTCTTCACGTTGACTATGCATCCAGAGATCATTGGTCGCGGACCTCGGATGGCGATGCTTTCAAAGCTGATAGATCACATGAAGGCGACGCCTAAAACGAGGTTTTCGACGGTGGCGGACGCCGCCCGCGCGTGGGCTCGTTGATGCAATCAGTTAGCGCCGACCGACACGGTGCATTCCTGCTAGCCCCGCCTTGGGCTGAACAACAATAGGCGATGCTGTGTACATCGCGCACGAGGGTTTGAACGTGACTGAGAATTCCGCCGTCCCCTTTCCGTCTGTGTTTGCGGCCTTCGAGGCTTCGGTCCGAAGCGGACCCGACAAGGTTGCTCTGGTCTTCGAAGATCAGTCGCTCAGCTACCGCGAGCTTCTGCAGAAGATCGAGAACACGGCGCGTCACTTCCAACTTCGCAACATCGGCCAGGGTGATACCGTCGCCGCCTTCGCACAGAACAGACCTGAGCTGCTCTACTGTTACTATGCCGCTGCCAAACTCGGCGCGGTTTTCGTTCCCTTGAACCCAAACCTCACTCAGAGTGAGGTCCAATACTCGTTCACGCATAGCAACGCGAAGCTCCTGTTCCACGACGACATCGTTGCTGATGTGGCAAGGTCAGCGGTCCCGGCGGAAACTCTCGTGTCGATGAGTGATCTGGCTGATGAACTTCCTGCCACGGATATCAGCTCGGCTTCCGTCGAACCTGACGACGATTTCCTTGTCATCTACACTTCCGGAACAACCGGCGCTCCGAAAGCTATCATCCTAGACCATCGCGCGCAGGTGAATTGCCCTATCGCTCTGTCTCGGATGTGGGGTGTAACGTCATCGGACAGAACCGTTGTGGCGCTACCTCTCGGATACCTCTACGGCCTATCGACGGCCGCCGCTGCTGTGCTGCAGGCCGGTGGCGCAGCCGTGATCCTCCGCCGATTTCATCCCCGCGACGTTCTTGAAGCTCTTGTGAATCAGAACGCCACTGTCTTCCACGGCGTGCCAACGATGTTCTCGATGATGCTCGAATATTGCGAGCAGCGAGACTTAAGCTTCGATCTGAGCGGCATGCGGAAGCTCATCTGCGCAGGTGCACCACTTTCTGAGGAAATGGCGCGCCGCTTCGAAGGCAAATTCTCAAAGGCCCTCGAAAATTACTACGCGCTGACGGAATGCACGCCGGTGTTCGGCCGGTACTTCGACGACACTCAGACGCTGCCCCCGGGTTCGATTGGACGCGCAGCCCCAGGGGCTATCGTCAAGGTTCTTCGTGCTGACGGCTCTGAGTGCGGCATTGAAGAGGATGGTGAGCTTCTCGTGCGAGCAGCAGCAACGATGAAACGCTATCTCAAGAATCCTGAAATGACGGACGCGTCGCTGTCGGACGGGTTGTTCCGTACCGGCGATCTTGTAAAGCAGGACGCGAACGGGTTTTTCTACATTACGGGCAGAATTAAAGAAATTATCATTAGGGGTGGCGCTAATATTTCGCCCTCCGAAGTGGAGAAGGCCCTTATAGCCCACCCGGGCGTTCAAGACGCAGCGGTAATTGGTGTAGCAGACCGGATTTTTGGCGAGGTTCCAATCGCCATCGTGGTTCGGCGGCATGGCTCCGACGTCTCTCAAGAAGAGCTGATTGCCCACGTCGAAACCTTGCTCTCTGACTTTAAGGTCCCGCGCACGATCTTCTTTGAAGCGGAGCTACCGCAAGGGAAGACCGGAAAGACCGACAAGAAGCAGTTGAAGGAGCGCTTCGAGCCGCTTCTGAAAGCCAGTTAGTCGAGAGCCTGCAGTCGGAGTGAACTTCAATGGAAGCTTCTGAATATCGAGAGAATGATGGCTTGGCTCTCGCGCACCTTTTGCGCGACAAGAAGGTCACACCGGCCGACCTTATGGAGCTGGCGGTGGCGTTGGGCGAGCGCTGTGACAGCGAATACAATGCGCTTTGCTACGTGAAGCCGGAAGAGGCGTTGTCCCAAGCCAGAAGAGCAGAGCTGAAGGGGCAATTCGGCGCGCTTCCGTTTCTGTTGAAGGATTCAGGGCTCGCCTCGACGTACCTTTTGTCGAGCGTAGGCTCTCGTTTGTTTGCAGACATGAAGTCGCCGATCAATGCGACTCTTAACGAGCGCTTCATCGCCGACGGCTTTGTCTCCTTTGGACGTACAACTGTCCCGGAATTTTGCATGGCTCCCACGACGGAAGCTACTCAAAACGGCGGCCCGACGCTGAACCCTTGGGACAAGACGCGGTCGGCCGGTGGTTCGAGCGGCGGAGCAGCTGTCGCAGTCAGCACTGGCGTCGTTCCGATTGCTCATGGAAGCGATGGTGGCGGCTCGATCCGCATTCCTGCAGCATGCTGCGGTGTCTTCGGCCACAAGCCATCCAGGGGTCTGGTGCCCCTTGGACCTTCGCGTGGCGAGGCGTGGGGCGGATTAGCTGCTGACGGCGTCCTGACCAGAACGGTACGTGACACTGCCGCAGCGCTCGACGGTGTTGTCGGCATGGAAGTAGGGGCTCCATACGCTTCCCCGACCATTCCAGGAAAATATCTCGAACTGCTGGATGTTGCATTCGAGAGGCCTCTCCGTATCGCGAAGTGGACGACAGCATTCGATGACATTGCGGTCGATCCCGATTGCGTGGCGGCGGTTGAGTACGCGGCGAAACTTCTTGAGGGCATGGGGCATGAAGTCGTCGATGTCGCGCTACCGGACATAAAGTATAAGAGTTTTCTTCGTTCTCACCAGGACGTGCTCGCTGCTAGCGTCACCCTGACAGTGAACGGAAAACTTCGGTCAAGCCCAGATGCTGAATGGCGCACCAAGCTCGAACCGGCGATTGCTGACGCGTACGATATCGGCAGCGCGTTGAGTGCGGAAACCTACGCACTCGCGATCAATCGGTTCCATGCCATTGGGAGACAGATGGAAGTCCATATGTCTGGCTATGATTTCGTGTTGTCGCCGACGTTGACTCAACTGCCAGCCAAGCTTGGCGTTCTAACTATGGACACGGACTTCAGGTCCTTCCGCAATCGGATAGGGGATTACACAACGTTCCTCGCGATCATCAACGCTTCAGGCCAACCTGCAGCCAATGTGCCAATCCATTGGACTGCGGAGAACCTACCTGTTGGCGTGCAACTTATCGGTCATTTCGGTAGCGACGCAGATGTCCTCCGACTGTCCGCTCGCCTCGAAGAAGCTGCGCCCTGGATCGGGCGCTACAAAGACCTGAAACACGCAGCTTAACGAAACCACCAACTTGACTTTTTTGACCTTTACGTCGAAAAAAAGACTAACGAGTATTCAAATCTAAGGAGTGACTATGGGAACCGAACTCAACGTTGGCCCAAACGCAAAGTTTTTCGACGATTTCGAAGTCGATCAAAGCTGGACATCGCCGCGCCGTACGATTGCAGAAGCTGACGTCGTCTTGTTTGCTGGTCTGACAGGGGACTTTAATCCTGTTCATACAGATGAAGAGTTCGCGAAGACAACGCCGTTCGGCACCCGTATCCTGCACGGACCGGCAGTATTTGCCATTGCTACCGGCCTGGAATTCCGCCTTGGCTTGAAGGAAGGTACGGCTATCGCTTTCCTTGGCATGACCTGGAACCTCAAGGCACCTGTGAAGATCGGCGACACGATCCACGTCTTCCAGAAGGTGTCTGCCGTTCGCGCGACTAGCAATCCAGCTCGCGGTATCGTTACGTTCTGGGTCGAAGTCCGGAACCAGGAAGGAACCGTTTGTCAGGAAGGCGAATGGAAAGTTATGTTCCATTCGAAGGCTGCAGTCGCCGCTTAACGATTTCAGGCCCCGTGGCAGTCGTCGACAACGGGGCCTGACCGCCTAACCTGCTGCCTGTCCTTTGCAGCTTACCAACCAGTCCCAAACGTGCTCGGTTGCGACCTGATTGCGCGAGCGCGCGCTTTTGATGATGTAATAATCGCTGTCTGCTCTGACCTCTGCGCCGAACAACTTCACCAGCCGCCCACCGTCAACTTCAGCCTGCACAAAGAGGCTGCTAGCGAGCGCTATGCCTTGCGATGCGATAGCCCCATCAATTGCTAGAGTCGCGAAGTTGAAATTGATGTTGTTTGTCGACGTGAAGTTTTCCGTCCCGAACACGCTCTTCATGAAAAGCGGCCATTCGTTCTCCATGTCATGCAGCAGGACGAACTCTTGTAAATCTTCTGACGTCGTGGGTAAGCCCTTTTCCTCTATCAACTTGGGGCTAGCCACCGCGACTAGTCTGCGTTCAAACAGAAGGTCATGCTGCACAGATGCTGAGAAGGGAGGATGCCCGTCTCTGATCGCAAGATTTGCGTCTGACGCTCGAAAGTCCGGCATCGATTCAGTCGCCAAGATACTGACCTCGACCTCTGGATAGGCGCGGCGAAACTCCTGCAAGTGCGGAAGCAGCCATCGGCTGGCGAAGCTTGGGGTGACGTTGATAGTGACCTGGTTAGGGTCCTCCCGCAGCTCATCGGTTGCTTCGCTCAGAAGCTCAAACGCGCGGGACACATGGCTGAGATAAGTACGGCCGACCTCTGTGAGGACGACTGACCTAGGTGTTCGTTCAAACAGTTTCAGCCCCAGATCGTCTTCGAGCGCGCGAATGTGTTGCGCTATCGCGCCCTGGGTGACCCCGATCTCCTCTGCGGCCAGACGGAAGTTTTGACGGCGTCCGGCGACTTCGAAAGCTCGGAGGCCATTGAGGGAGGGGAGTCTGCGTCGCTTGGGAGGAGGCATAGTTTTTCTACAGTCAGCTCGCTCATAATCTGGTTCGTCAGGTTTGCGAATAACAGCTACAAAAGCAATAGGATAATTGTGCTTTTGAGCGATCTGCCGAAAAGCAATTTACTGTTAGGTGAGCAATGTTCGCGTTCAAAACTCTGGCTAACTTCCGCGCCTCAGCCGTGCCTTCTGTCGCCTTCGTGGAGGTTTAAGCTGTGCTGCTGCATGAAAACGACGGCAAAAAAGTCCTTCGACATTTCGGGATACCGACGCCCTCTGGTGTCGAGGTCGAGACCACGAGCGAGCTTTCCCAGGCCCTTCTAAGCGTCGGCATGCCCGCCGTGCTGAAAGCTCAGGTCCCTACTGGAGGACGCGGGAAAGCAGGCGGAATATTGTTCGCCGAAAACGACGCCCAGGCCAGAGCTGCATTTTCAACCCTTCTAAAAAGCAAGATCAACGGTTTTCGGGTCTCGAAAATATTGGTCGAGCCAAAGGTCAAAATCCTCCATGAGCGATATGTCGGGATCACCGTCAGCGCCAACAGAGCTTGGTTGATGATCGGACGCGCTGGCGGCATTTCCATCGAGGAGAGGGCTAATGACGATCCAAGCTCAGTTGTTCGGATTCCCGTGGATCGAGAGAGCGATGACCTAGAGGAGGCGATCCTCAAAGGTCTGCGAGGTCTCGGTTTATCTGATCGCGCAAATGGTGCCTATGCAACGGTATGCAAGCGATTGCTTGACCTCTTTATCAAGACAGATGCACTGACTGCGGAAATCAACCCGCTTGCGGAACTTGAGGACGGTTCCTTGGTAGCGCTCGATGCGCGTATCGACGTCGACGATTCCGCACTCCCCAGACAACCCGCAATTCGAGAGCTGCTTCAGTTAGAACCTAGCGCAACCGGTTGGGGCAAATCAAAGAAGGAATCGACGCTCACTCGTTTGCAGGATGGCGTCGTCGGTTTGATCGGTCTCGGGGGCGGCATGGCGATGGCAGTGTCCGATTGGTTCGCTGGTAGAGGCTTCGGCCTGTCCGGCACCATCGACATGGATTGCGCTCTCGCTTCAGGACAGGCGCAAGCAGTAATTTCTTCGGTCCTCAGCGACCTTGACGAAGACCGAGATACTAAGGTCATTCTCCTCAATATGATATCGAGCGGAAATCGCATCGACCGCATCGTTTCCACCATACTGCCCGTGCTCCAAGCGCGGGGTACAAAAGCTGGAAAGCCTTTAGTCGTTCATCTGCAGGGTAACGGCGGTGCCGAGGCAACTCGCATGCTTCGAGATGCGGGATTGCCGAATTTTGATGGCCTGAAAGACGCGTTGCACGCGACTGTCGAGCACTTGGGAGCCGCCCGATGAGCGTTTTGGTCGAGGAAACGACGACTATCGTCGTCAGCCCCTTATCAAGTGCCATGGCACGCTTCCAGTGCCACGAAATGGTCAAGGGTGGCACCCGTCTTGTTGGAGCGGTGCGCGATGAGAGTGCAGCTTTCGAGGCTGACCCTTCGATCCCCATTATAGACAATTTCACAGACGCCGTCGTCACTCTTGGAGCTGAGGTCGCGGTGTTCTTCGATGAGCCTCTTCGGGTCAAAGACAGAGTGATTGCCGCCATTGATGCCGGTATCACAACGCTCGTCGTATTGACCGAATACGTGCCTGTGCACGATGCGCTGGAAATGCGGAATGCGGCAATCTCTCGGGGTGCCAACCTCATAGGCCCGAACTCAAGCGGCGTCTTGGCCGCTGGCCGATCTAAAGCCGGGTACTTCTCTGACGAGATTTGTGCGCCCGGTGACGTAGGGATAATCACCAAGGGCGGATCAATCGCTTACGGGATTCTCAGCGAGATGAAGCGGTCGGGGTTGGGTATCAGCACGATTGTGTCAGTGGGCCCCGACTTGGTGAAAGGGGCGGACTACGCGAGCTTACTTCCTCTGTTTGAACATGATGCGAACACGAAGCGTATTCTCCTTCTAGGGGAGATCGGTGGCCACGATGAGGAGGCCGCCGCGAAGGTCATCGTCTCGCAGATTCGGAAGCCCGTCGTTGCCTATGTCTGCGGAAAATACGTCAAGGAAGGCCAAGTCATCGGCCACGCCGGGGCGATAATCCACGACGGTGTCGGTGATTATCAAAGCAAAGTCCTAGCGCTGATGAACGCCGGAGTAGCCGTCTCGGAGGATTTCGAGAGCGTCATCCCTCTTCTCTTGGGAAGCTTGGACGCGGCAGGCACCACACCTGAACAGATAGACAACGCAGAAACGGCGGGACCAGCATGACCTATGATTACGTTATTGTCGGCGGTGGATCAGCAGGCTGTGTCCTGGCAAACCGTTTGAGCGCCGATCCGACAAAACACGTCGCGTTGATTGAATCAGGCCCCGACACTCCGCCGGAGCACATCAGCGATCAAATCTACTCTCTACCTTTCCTGCCACACTACTTCGAGGACGCCTACTACTGGACCAAAATCGAAGCCTACATGGACCCGATTGGAAACCGCAGCGTTCAAGAGTTGCGAAAGGCCGGTAACTCAAGGATTTATGAACAAGCGAGAGTAATGGGTGGCGGGTCCACCGTGAACGGCCAGGTAGCCATTCGTGGAATCCCCTCCGATTATGACGAGTGGGAATCTCTTGGGGCTTCGGGATGGAGTTTTGCGGACTGCCTGCCGTACTTCCGCAAGCTCGAACGCGATCTCGATTTTTCTGGTAGTTTCAATGGCACAAACGGCCCGCTACCGATTCATCGCATTTTTCCAGATCAGTGGGGCGGCCTGTCGTTGGCTTTTCGCGATGCTCTCCAAAATTTCGGCGTTCCTTACTTCGACGACTGTCATTCGAACTTTGGGGACGGATGTTTTCCGTTTCCCAAGAACAACGTCTACGGGCACCGTGTATCGGCCGTGCTTGCCTATCTCGACGGAGCTACCCGTCAGCGGAAAAACCTTCATCTCTTCCCGGACCACACGATAGATCGCATCACTTTCGACGGAAGAAGAGCAACATCCGTCATCGCCAGCAAAAGCGGTCACAAGTCGACTTTCTCAGGGAACGAGATCATTGTGTCGTGCGGCGCGCTTAACACGCCAGCGCTCTTGATGAGATCGGGTGTCGGCCCTGGCGATCATCTTAAAGAGGTCGGTGTTGACGTCGTACTTGATCGCCCAGGTGTCGGCCGGAACCTACAAGAGCATCCTCTCGTTGGCATCGGAATGCACCTGAAGGCCGAAGCAAGGCTCGCCCCAACCCTCCGTTCCAACTTCCTGCTGAATTGCCGGTTCTCTTCCGGACACCCGGAATGCCCGCCTCAGGACATGAAGCTCTCGGTCTCAAACCGGTTTGCTTGGAGCAAGATCGGTGCTCAGCTTGGCACAGTACAGTTCGGCCCGAACAAGGCCTACTCTCAGGGCATGGTCCAGCTAAAAGGGCCCGCTAGCAACGACGGCATCGTTGCGGCTTTCAACTTGCTGTCTGATCCAAGAGACCTCCAACGGATGGTGGACGCTGTCCGCTTCGCCTCGAAGCTGCTGAAATCTGAGCCTGTGAGCGGAATGATCCACATGGCGTTCCCCGGTGTCTACTCCGAGATGATGCGCAATCTCACTACGGTCTCGAAGAAAAATCGACTCCTGACGGATTGCGCTGCTTTCATCCTCGAAAATAGCGGACCGTTTCAGCGCAAAGTAACTCGCGCGATGGTTGGGGCACAGGCCGAGTTGGATAGCGTAGTCGCGAATGACAATGCCCTCATTGACTGGATCAGACGGGGCGTCCAAGGCGACTGGCATGCGTGCGGGACCTGTAAGATGGGTTCGGAGTCAGACAAACTCTCGGTCGTTGACAGCGATGGCCGCCTCAGGGGCATTGATGGCCTTCGGATCGTAGACGCATCCATCATGCCGTCCGTCCCCTGCGCCAACACTAACGTCACTACCATGATGATCGCGGAGAAGATTGCGGATCGAATTCAGTCGACTGACTGACTTAAAGACGCGGATATCGCGACCGCGCTGTGAGCATTTCGCGATAACTGGCCATCCTGCAGAAAAACGGGAACAGGTGGCCGCCAACCTGGGAGAATTGAAATGACAGCTTTTTCAAACCGAACCCTGAAGATGAGCATGGCGGTAGCTACTCTCGTCAGTGGAACCGCCTTCTCGGCACTGGCGGACAATGCTTTGAAGGTCCCGGCGGCGTTGAAGGACAAGGGCTCCGTCACCATCGGCACTAGCGTGGGATATCCGCCTTATGTCTTCTATGACACGGATGGGAAGACGCTTTTAGGATACGAGCCAGAGCTTCATGATCTTTGGACGTCGAAACTGAAGATCAAGGGCAATTGGAAATCTGCAGACTGGGCTTCTCTGTTCAGCGGCCTTCAGAGCCAACGCTATGATGTCCTCATGGTTGGCATTAAGGACACGAAGGAGCGCCAGGAAAAATACACCATCGTCGACTATGCGATGGACGGCTGGACCGTCCTCTATGCGAAGGGAAACTCCAAAGGAATCAATACTGCTGACTCGCTCTGCGGATTGAAGGTCGCGGCGGTCGCGCAGACCTCCGAAACCAACATGAAGTCGATCAGCGCTGACTGCGAAAATAAGGGGAAGAAGCCTCTATCCATATCGGTTTTCAATGCGGACACGCAGGGCCTTCTCGCTCTATCTTCTGGCCGCGTAGACGCAGTGTCGGTCCAAACTCCAAGCGGCGCTTACTACGTCAAGCAGAACCCGGATAAGTACGAACTCCTGGACCGCTTGAACTTGGCTCCTGGCTTGGTTGGGATTGTTTTGCCGAAGGAACAGACCGAACTCGCGGAAGCGTACCAAGCTGCGATCCAGTCGAGTATCGATGACGGAAGCTACGCCAAGATCATGGACAAGTGGGGTATGACGAGCCTCGCGATTAAAAAGGCATCGATCAATGGTCAAAAGTAATCCTGCGGCCGACACCAGCGCTGTCCATCTATCGGTCGCTCCCAGAAACCCTCCGGCATCTTTGCCGGAGGACTTCGAGATCAGACCCTTGCGGCACTATGAGCGCTGGGTATCCGCAGTCATTGTGGCCGCCATCGTCGCTGGTCTGGTATATGTACTGGCGGGTGCTCAAATCCGCTGGTCGACAATTCCAGGCTATTTTGTTTCTACCATCATCATCGGCGGGATAGCGGGTACCATGTACCTAACTATCGGAAGTATGATGGTCGCCCTTGTTATTGGGGTCGCGGTTGCCATCGCGAGAGGCTCCGATAACTCGGTCGTACGTAATACGGCAGCCTGTTACGTCTGGCTCTTCAGAGGGATTCCCGCCCTTGTCCTCGTCTTGCTGTGGTTCAACATCGCGCTGGTGATACCGCACGTCAGGATACCATTCATCTTTGACGGCTCAACAAACGACATCGTGACTCCTTTCGTTGCAGCCTTGCTCGGGTTGGCACTCACCGAGAGTGCCTTCATGTCTGAAATCATCCGCGCCGGGATTATCTCCGTTGATAACGGGCAGATCGAAGCAGCAAAATCCATCGGGCTCAGCCCTTGGAAGATAACGAAGCGAGTAGTGCTGCCCCAGACGCTGAAAGTCGTTATTCCTCCTACGGGTAACGAGTTCATCGCAATGCTGAAATACTCGTCCATCGCGTACGTCGTTGCCTATCCCGAACTGGCTAGCCAATCCGCTAAAATCTACACCGAGAACCTGCAGGTCATCGAAGTCCTCGTGGCGGCGAGTGTGTGGTACGTGGTGCTGACTAGCATTTTCTCCGTCATCCAGCATCTCATCGAAAAGCGCCTGAAGGAAACTGGAAGCGGACGGCCACTAGCTGGCCGAATACTCAAGAACTTCTCGCTCAGGAGGGCGTCATGAACCTGGTTCGAGTCGAAGGGGTACATAAAAGCTACGGCCACCATGAGGTGCTGAAGGGGATTTCCTTCGGCGTCGCGAAAGGCGAGGTCACTTGCATCGTTGGACCGTCGGGATCGGGGAAGTCTACGCTCCTGCGCTGCATCAATCATCTTGAAATCATCAGTCATGGACGCATCTGGGTCGAACACGAGTTGATCGGCTACCGGCAAAAAGGCCGAGTTCTGTACGAGATGCGAGATTCCGAGCTATGCATTCAGCGCTCCCAGATCGGAATGGTCTTCCAAGGGTTCAATCTCTTCGCTCACCGGACTGTACTGGAGAACGTCATCGAAGGGCCAATCCAAGTTCGCCGTGAGCGCAAATCAAACGCAATCGAGAAGGCGAGGGCGTTACTGGCACAAGTTGGGATGGCGAAGTTTGAGAACGCATACCCCCGCCAGCTTTCCGGCGGACAGCAACAGCGTGTGGCAATCGCCCGCGCCCTGGCCATGGAACCGAAGCTGGTGCTCTTTGACGAGCCTACCTCAGCCCTTGATCCAGAAAGAGTTGGTGAGGTGCTCGATGTCATGAAGGAGCTTGCCAGAAGCGGAATGACAATGATTGTGGTCACGCACGAGATCGGATTTGCAAAAGAGGTTGGAGACACTCTGATTTTCATGGACCAAGGAGCAATCGTCGAGTCTGGTGCGCCGCGTGCCGTTATCGAAAATCCCACCAATGAACGAGCAAAAGCCTTTTTCAGCAAGATTCTCTGATCTGGCTCGGCGTCACCCGGCATTAGGATAAGGAAAGGGTCCGCACGCGGACCCTTTTTTGATGTTCCTGTCTAAGGCCGCGTCAGGGGAAATGACATCTTTCGGCGTCGTCACTGACACAAAAGCCCTTACGCTGAACCGCTTGGATTTAAGCGCGACATCCGTTCAGAATGATCTCGACATAATGGTTCGCGACGTCTTCCTGCGAGAGGGGGCCTTTCGACTTGAACCACGCAGGGGTGAAATTGCACATTCCAATGATCGAGCTGACGATCAAGTAGGTGGGGATATCCCTGAAGATACCTGCCTCAACACCCTTCTTGTAGGCATCCTTGAAGAGCTGATCATACTCACGCTTGCGCTTGACAATGATCTTTTGCTGTTCGTCGGTAAGCTCGCCTTGGTCGCGGAAATAGATAGCGGTCCACGCAGCACGACCCATAACGTTCAACGCGTGTTTGCGGATCATCGCGCCGAGCAATTCATCGGCCGGAAGCTCGGTTTCAAGGATGGCATTCATATCTTGCCACCAAGCCTCATGGATGCGCTGGAAAATTTCCCAGAGAACCTGGTTCTTGTTCTTGAAGTAGTAATAAACGACGGACTTGGTGTATCCAAGGCTCGACGCGATATCGTCAATCGTAACGGCACGAACCCCGGTTTCAGCAAAGAGGGTTGCTGCTGCGGTCAAAATCTCTTCTTGAACATAAGCTTGCTTTTTTGCTTTAAGTTCTTCACGCACTTTCAAATTCATTTTTTGCCTCACTGTCGCGACATCCTGATCGGCAGGGTATGACGCGAATCTGCGCGGTTGCTGCGCATGAAATAGCACTAAAAGAATCTTCTGAAATTCTGACCGGCGAGTCAATTGATTTGGTCTTGCCGGTCAAAATTTAACGCGAGTGCGGCTTCGCTGCCACTCAAAGAAAAGGCCGCTAAGCTGAGCTTAACGGCCTGATTTGGACTACTTCGTGAGGCGGGGATCGCCAACGTCGCCGACTTTTTTGTCGAAGCCAGCTTCTTCCAAGGCTTTGACGATTTCGTCATGTTGCTTGGTGATGCTGGCGTCCAAGGCCTTGCCGAGGGACTCATTGCCCTTGGTATAGAGGACACCTGCCTGCGGTGGCGTAATCGAAGCCTGTACGCGCTCGTCTTGCTTCGCAAGCTTGATCGAAATCCCCTTGTAGCCGCCAGACGTCTTCTGCACGTATACGCCGTAGTTGTAAGCGTCGACGCCGACATCGATGCGACCCGCTTCGAGGTCCTGCGCCAGAGCAACAGCGGTCGGGTAGAGCTTCAGCTGGCTCCCGAGCAGCTTCTGCAGTTCCGGAACCCACAGGTAACCCTGAACGGTGCCGACGTTCTTTCCGACGATCCCTTCGATGGTGTCGATGCCATCCTTCGAAAAAATACCCATCGGATCAAGGTAGGTCGGAGCAGAAATGCCAAGCACCTTGGAGCGCTTTTCAGTGCGGTTCCAGCTGCCGATTGCGACGTCCGCCTTGCCCGCAATTACTGCCTGGATAGTGGCGGCAGGGTCCATAACGAGAGGAACGACCTCAAGGCAGTTTTCCTTTGCTGCCTTTTCGACGATGGAAGGATCGATACCGCTAATCTTTTGATCCGAGGAAACGGATGTGAACGGCGGATAATCGTAGGCAGCGACAGTCAACTTGCCCTTCGAGATCGTCGCCACTTCGGTAGCGCAATCCGCAGCAAAGGACGACGAAACACTTGCCATTAGCGCGATTGCTAATGGAGCTAGAATCTTCTTCATTTTTAGTTCCCTTTAGTTGGAGCGTAGTACGGGCGTTAGGCGGTGTGGCGGCTCAGTCGTCTTTCCAATGACGCCACCGCGATGGTCGCGGGAATGCAGATGGCGGCATAAAGCAGCGCTGCGAGCAGCAAGATTGGCAGATACTGGAAAGTGGTCGTGCCGATCATGTATGCTTGGGAGAGCAACTCGGGCAGGGCAATAGCGAAGCATAGAGAGGTTGCTTGCAGCATCAGGATCGCGAAGCCCAGCAGGGCAGGGGCGGCAACCCGAAGGCCCTGTGGCACAATGACGAAGCGTAGCGCGTCAAAATGGTTGAATCCGACTGCCACGGCAGCTTCTTTTTGACCGTGCGGAACGGCTTGCAATCCTGCCCTGATGATTTCGCTAGTGTAGGCCGCCGTAGTCCACGACAGAGCGGCTGCCGCCGCGCCGAACGAGGATAGGCTGATGCCGGTGTTTGGAAGACCGTAGTACGCGAACTGGAGCAAGATTAGCGCAGGTGCACCTCGGCCGATCTCAACGATTGCCACCGACAATGCTCGAAGCAGGATCGATTTGGCCTGGACGCCAAGCGCGAGGAGTAGGCCGAGCGGCATGCCGACCAACAGAGCCAACCCCGTCACTTGGAGGCTGACGATCAAGCCGTCGATCATGGTCGGCAGATTTTCCTGCCAGAATTCGAAAAGGTCGCTCATCGTGCCACCTTCGCTCTCATGACGCCGTCACTGTATCGAGCCAGAGCCGCCACCGGCAGACTGATGAGAATATAAAGCAGCCCCGCGACTGCAAACACTTCCAGGCCTTCAAACTGTCGACGCGAGACGAAATTTGCTTGGAATGCAACTTCGGTCACACCTACAGTGGATGCGATAGCAGAGTCTTTCAGAAGGCCGATGATGTAGCTGGTCGCGGTGGGGAGGATTACGCGAACCAACTGGGGGACCATGATGTCAAAGAAGACTGACCAGCTTGGCATGTTCAGCGCGTGGGATGCTTCCCATTGGCCGACGTGAATGCTCTTGAGCGCACCACGATAAATTTCAGCCATGTTCGCGCCAGTAATGATTCCAAGCGCCACAATTGCTGACTCAATCGGGCCGACCTGTAGGTAGCCCGACCCGATCCCGAAATACAGAAAGAAGAGACACACGATGGGAGGGACAGAACGAAACGTCAGGATGACGGCAGTCGCCAGGTAACGCAGAACCCAGGAGCGAGAAACCTTCATTGCGCAGAGAGGAATCCCCAGCAAAGCACCGAAAGCAAAGGCACCGACAGTAATCGCGATGGTCCACGGGATGCCGCTGAGGATGATGTAAAAGGATTCCGCGTTCATCGATTTTTCACCGCCTGCAGGAAACGCTGCGCACGTTCCGTCTGAGGATTGCGCATGATGGAGGCGCTCGGACCCTCTTCTAGAATGCGGCCGTCCGCCATGATGATGACGCGGTCGGAGACAGTCTCGGCGAAGTGCATTTCGTGGGTGACAACAATCATTGTCATGCCGCCCTCCGCAAGCTCCTTCATGACTGCCAGAACTTCGAGGCCCAACTCGGGATCAAGCGCCGACGTGGGTTCATCGAAAAGCATGATTTTGGGATCGAGCGCCAACGCGCGAGCGATTGCTATGCGCTGCTGCTGCCCGCCGGAGCAGCGGACCGGATATTGATCCGCCTTGCCTTCCAGGCCGACGCGTTTCAAGAGCGCAAGAGACCGTTTATCTGATTCAGATTTGCTTCTTCCGAGAACCCGCTGCTGTGGCAAGCTTACGTTCGCAAGCGCCGTCATGTGAGGGAAGAGGTTGAACGACTGGAAGACCATACCGGCCGCACGGCGAAGCTCAGTCAATTGCTTCTTCGTCGCGTTCTTAGAAGCATCGATCTCGATTCCGGCCAGCTTGATTGTTCCCTTGGTCGGAGGTTCAAGCTGGTTCAAGCAGCGCAGCAAGGTGCTTTTCCCCGAGCCGCTCGGGCCGATTATCGCTACGACCTCGCCTGCCTTCATGGAGAAGTTGATGTCTTCAAGCACCCGATGGGTCCCGAAAGACTTCTCGACATTAGTAACGCGAACTATTTCCTCGCGCTGCTCTAACTGCTGGATTGGCGATTTTTCGGTCATCAACGACATTCTCTCAACCTGCCCTGTACGATTGGGCGCTGCTATTCCTTGACCACGAGACCTAGATACGGCGTCGAGGCGTATGATTTCAGACAAGGGTTGCCTCCCACTAGTCACCTTCGAAGCTTCCCGATTATTGTTTTCTGATCGAAGGGTTTTAAAAACTGACTGACGGGTATAAGTACACAAGCCGAGAGCTTTGGCAATGGGTTTTAATAAACCGTTGAGGAGTTATTCAGGCGCGCCGAGATTGCGACCCAACCACAGAGCGGGCCCAGGCTGCGCTTCTGAGCCATCGTTAATTTATGAGGATGATACGGACGAGGTGATCGGCCACCGAGTGGCTATTGCCTCTCAGTCGCCGTCGTCACGCATCCCGCAGCTAAGACATATAATGCCGTTCCACGGGCCTTTTGACCCGCAGAACCCACAGTAGAAGCTGTGGTGTGGGGCCGGATCGACGGGTAAATATCCTGTTCCGCGCGGTGTTTTGACGATTTGAATGGCACCGTCGCTGTACAAAACCGTATAACTGGGGGCAACTGGGAACGATGCGGGGGTGTCGATCTTAACGACAAGCCCGAGCAATCTGACAGGAGCCGGTCCAAGTGCGTCCAACGGCTAAGAGGATCGAGCGCAGACGCTGGCCGGTTGAGGGGCGGCGGCGCTCGCGCATTGTTCCGATCCAACAGGCAGAAATTTAGCTGACTGACAGGCGGATACCGAACATCATTAGCGTTTCTCCGAGAACCACCGAAAATGAGACGGTTCCCACGATCATGAGCACAGACTAGAGCGGGAGTTTGAAGCGGCCAAGGCTGAGTGGTTTGCCCGGGTCGAATATCCACTCGCTGGGACTGAACTTGTCCGTGTAGGCATTTATAGTGTGCCAGATGCATAATAATAAAGCGTAGTCAGCGAACGCCAACACGACGATCAAAGACGCGGTGAACAGATCGTCATTCATTGTTTCGTTTGATCTTTTGGGTTTCTGGGGAAGGAAATCCTGCAGATAGATTTTGACGAACGTTCTGATTTCCCCGACCATTTATTAGGAGCTTAGGAATTGGTGCATTCGGACACAAAAAAGAGCGTCGAAGATTTCCAAGACATGCGGACAGATGTTGACATTGTCGCGTCTCGTCTCCGCTCTCATTTCGATGGCCTGTCTCGGAACTTTGAAAATATGGCTCCCGAAGCTGTGATGGAGATTGCCCATCACCTCGTTGAGTACCGAGATCGCAAGGCTCCCTCAAGGACCGAACGTTCCGGCACTGCTGACCTATAGGTCTATGGTGAAACCGGGACGGAATCCGGAAGAGTATAATTCTCCCCGGTAGCCAAGAGGGTTGCAAATGACGCGTGTTTGGTCGGCCACGTAATCCCGAAACTTGTGAATGTGACCGTGAACCCACCGGCCTGGGCGTCGGCGCATGACCAGGTCGGAAAGATCGGAAGCGAATGCGGCGTTCGTGACATTTCCGAAGAAGTCAGGGTTGAAGCTTTGCATCAAGGGCGCATGGTGGGTCACGACAACCGTGCGTCCAGGAAAATCAACTGATAATTCTCGGTCGATATATTTCCGACTCTCTATGTGGCGTTCAAGAATTTCCGAGGCCGTCACCATGCCGTTTTCACTTGGTTGTCGAGGGTCAGAAGGGAAAATGCACTGGAAATCCATCATGCGCGACGGCAAGGGTTCAAAAGCTTTGACGCGCCGCTCTTCTGGCGAGATATGCTCATCGTCGCCAACCGACACCGCGAAATCGGTCCACAGAGTCGCGCCGATGAATCGGCAGTCACCGACGGTGACGGTCTCGTTTTCAAGGAGACGGATTTGGGTTTCTTCAACGAGCCGCCGGGCACGCTCCAGTGCCCCGCTGATGCTGCTCCCATAATAATCGTGGTTCCCAAGGACGAGTATCACCGGCATCCTTGGCTCGATGACCATACGGATGAAGCCGATGCTGTCATCGATAAAGTTCGTGACGTCACCAGCGCATATGCAGATGTCCGCGTCAGGAACTTTGGGCGGGTCGCGAAGCAGCCTCGTGAGGTGGCTGTGATGAATGTCGCTAATGATCCAGGCTTTCACAGGTCCTCCATCGGCGGCATGGAGATGCGGCGCGTGAGTGATAGGCGGGTGATGGGTTGTTCGACCGTTAGTGTTGACGGCGGCTTCGGGGCTGGGTCGGAGGCGGAGCAACCTTTCGCGCTCCCGGCCAGTATGGTTCCAGCTGTCGGGCATCCAGGCGCTTGTGCTTCACTAGCGCGTCGGCCAGCTTGAGCAGCGTAGGCTTGAGGCCATCGAGCATATCTCTCGCTCGCTGGTACTGCTCTTGAAGGATTTCCGTGACGTCATCGCGCAGAGCGAGGTCCTCCCACAGCTTGGCAGGGGACGTCATGTCGACTGATCCAGGAAGGTAGTACAAGGAATTCCCAAAAGCGTATTCCGTCACCATACGGATCGCCAGCATGGTTGCGCTAGCAAAATCGCTGCCTTGGTTTCCCGTTGACCAATTGGCTCGGTGCCCGAAAATCAGGTCTTCAGCTGCCGCTCCAGCGAGATCAGACGTGATCATCTTCATAGCGTCCCAACGGGTCACAAACTCCCGGTGAGGTTTTTCCATGAACATCCCGCCGTTGGCATCGACGGTGGTCGCGAAGTTTTCGACATTGTCGTAGATTTCTACCCACTCGATCTTGCCCACCATCAGTGCGTGGCTCACGAGCGCATGTCCTGCCTCAT